>Ga0207712_10000106_pt1 | contig 94950 bp, 85 predicted proteins | sample KBSS44metaG_FD_184402 | JGI IMG/M metagenome (GOLD analysis project Ga0207712, IMG submission 184402) | Switchgrass rhizosphere microbial communities from Kellogg Biological Station, Michigan, USA - KBS S4-4 metaG (SPAdes) (version 2) | ecosystem: Host-associated > Plants > Roots > Rhizosphere...
ACGGCAACCGGCTGGGTTTCGCAAGCTGAGTCAATGGTTCAATTTCAACATCCATTGGTTGCACTTCCAAATTGAATTCGCGAATGACATATGAAGAATCTTCTTTGCCCTTTGCCCTTTGCTCTTAGCCATTTCTGTGTAATCTCCGTAATCTGCGGATAGCCTTAATATTAAGGCCCTCCCGCCAGTTAGAGAACACTTTCACATGCTGCTCTATTGGTGCTATTCTCCCACCTAAATAATCATGGCCCAACAGAATTCATTTGATATCGTTTCCCAGGTCGATGCCGCCGAAATCAACAACGCCATCAACCAGACCACTAAGGAAGTGCACCAGCGGTTTGACTTTAAAGGCAGCCACGCCAACGTGGCGTTGGAAGACAAGGAATTGGTCCTGAGTGCCGAGGACGAAACCAAGCTGCGCAACATGAACGATATCCTGCAGCAAAAACTCGTCCGCCGTGGCGTGCCGCTGAAGGCCCTCAGCTACGGGAAAGTCGAGCCGGCCGCAGGCGGCACCGTGCGCCAGCGAGTCGCGATCCAGCAGGGAATTCCCCAGGACAAGGCGAAAGAGATCGTGAGGTTTATCAAAGACTCAAAGGCCAAGGTGCAGGCTGCAATTCAGGGAGACGTGGTGCGAATCACCGGCAAGGATCGTGATACGTTGCAGGACGTGATCGCGAAACTAAAAGCCACGGATTTTGACATCAACATGCAGTACACGAACTACCGGACGAACTAAGGACCCTATGCAGACGACCAGCAGCAGCGCAGTGATGGAAAACCCGCAGGTTTCCGCACTGCGTATCTTCAGCCTGATCGCTCCACAACTGGAGCAGGTTGAGGAGGAGTTTGAGCGCCAGGCGCATTCAAACATCCAGGTCATCAGCTACATCGGCGAGTACCTGCGAGCGTCCGGCGGTAAACGTGTTCGCCCGGCGCTGACGATTCTTTCCAACTACGCGGCGGGTGGTGACGGTTCGACGGTTAATTCGATTCGCATGGCGACTGTGATGGAGTTTCTGCACACGGCCACGCTCGTGCACGACGACATCATCGACAAGGCGGAGACGCGCCGCAACCGTCCGTCGATAAATTCTCAGTTCGGCAATCAGACCGCCGTGCTGATGGGCGACTGGCTGTATATGTCAGCGTTTGAAACCAGCCTGGCGGAACGCTCGCTGCCGATTCTCGACATCTTGACTGCGGTAACGCGGAAAATGACTGAGGGCGAGCTGCTGCAATTGACGCTGCTGAACCGTACGGATATTTCGGAAGAGCAATACTTCGATGTCATCACACGCAAAACTGCGTACCTGTTTAGCGGGTGTTGTGAAATCGGCGCCATTCTGGCTGGCGCCGGGTTGGCTGAGCAACGCGCTTTGCGAGATTACGGTTTGAATCTTGGAACTGCTTTTCAGCTGGTTGACGATCTGCTCGACTTTACCGAAACCGAGGAATCCCTTGGCAAGCCAACCGGGATCGACCTGATGGAAGGCAAGCTCACTTTGCCTCTGGTTTATCTGCTGGAGCGTGACGCCGGCGCCAATGATTTAGTGCAGACAGTGATGGTAGAAGGCGGCTACCAAAAAGTATCACGAGCCCAGATCTTGAATGCCCTGGAGACCAGCGACGCCCTCACACGCGCACGGCAACGCGCCTATCAGTATGCCGAAAAGGCGCGCAGTGTACTCGACGTACTGCCGGATTCTGACTACTGCGAAGCCCTCCGGGCGATCCCTTCATACATCATCGAGCGCAACCGGTAGGGCAGTCATTCCGGCGTGGGTTCCCCTCCCGTTGGGAGGGGCTAGGGGTGGGCCCGCACCGGAGCAAAGTAATGATCTCTTACGCGCGGCCTCGTAGGCCGCGCGGCGTCTTTCATAGGTTCATGCTTGCGTCAGGCCCTCCCCAACCCCTCCCAGAGGGAGGGGCTAATCCCAAGTTTTGCGGCGAAACTTATTGATAATCCAGCCAGGGCACACTAGAATCGGCCCCAGAACAAATGGCGAACGAGAACCTGATAGCAAAGCTCGAACAAAGCCTGCGGCAATCACGCGGCGCGCGCACGCGTCTGTCGGCGCGGCTGACTGAGCTGGAGGCCGAAGCCGACATGGTTCGGGCCGAGCTGGCTGAGATGGATTTGCTGGCGGGCCAGACTGAGGCGGCAATCTTTCGCCTGCTATCAAACGTGATGAGCGGTCCCTCGACCCAGGTTGGAACGACGTCGGTATCGGAGCTGGAGAGCACGCTGCAGGATCGTCTGTCCCGCGGCGATTCATTCCCGCGCCGCCCGTTTCAACAACATCATCAAATCCCGCCGATTCTTTCCGGAATAGAAGTCACCGACGACCGTTTCGTCGATCGAACCATTCCCCAGGCAGCGACGATGCTCTTGCGCGAAGCTGGCGAACCACTGCATGTGAATGAGATCTATAACCGCCTGATGGCGGGCGGCTTCAATTTCACTGGTCATAACCCCACGATCAGCATCGCCGTTTCATTGAATCGCAACGGCCGTTTTCGCAAAGTCGCACCCGGCACCTTCGACTTGGTCATGCGTGAAGCGTCAAAGGCTTCGTGAGTGTGCGGGCTCGCCCCGATACCTACATTCACGGAGCCGCTCGCGGTAGCGAGCGGTTTAGAACCCTTGCTACCGCAAGCGGCTCAGATTGTGCGCGTACAAAGCGCAGAATTGACGAGTTTGCACACTTGGTGTAAAAGTATGCGCCGACCCGGCCAGTTGTTTTGTTGCTTCCGTCGTTTAGAAATAACTTAAGGAGAGATTCCCCCTGATGCGAAACATCCCCCATCGAGTCCTGATCTGTGTCAGCGTCTTTGCCTTCATGCTTTCATTAGTTCTCCTGGCGACCGCGCAGGAACCAACGACGAAAACCGGCGGACCGAGTTTCATGACGTCGCTGGAAGCGGCGGTGATTGACGAGATTAATTTGGCGCGGGCGAATCCCGGCCAGTACGCCAGTTATCTGGAAGAGACCCGGAAGTATTACAACGGCAAAAGCTATTTGCCGCCATCGCGAAAAAAGCCAATCACAACTTTCGACGGTATCGCGGCGCTGGACGAGGCAATTAGCTTTCTGAAATCCAGCGGACCGCTGGGACCGCTACAGCCCTCAGCGGGACTGTCGTGTGGCGCGCGCGACCACAGCCAGGACATGGTGCTGAAGGGAACCAGCGGACATAGAGGCAGCGATGGCAGTTTGCCGAACGACCGGATCAGCCGCTATGGCACATGGAAGAGCACGGTGGGAGAGGCGATCCTTTATCGCGTCAGCACCGCGCGTGAGATGGTATTGGAGTTAATTGTTGATGACGGCAATCCCGGCCGGCCTCACCGCAAAAATGTTTTCGAGCCGAGCTTTCAGGTGGCGGGCGTTTCCATTAGTCCCGAGTCGGCTCGTGGAACTTTCTGTGTAATTGACTACGCCGGCGGATTCGCTGAGAAAGGTGAAATGAAAGCGGCAGCGACTGCGCCCGCGGTGGCGGAAGCGAAAGCCGTTGCGCCGGCTACGACGACGGCTGAAACAAAAACCGTCAAGACGCCGGCTACTACGAAAACCAAGAGCCGGTCTTCCAAGCGAGGCTGAGCTAATCTGAAATAATGGTAGCGAAGCTCTTTGGCGTGCGCTGACCGGCTTTGCACAGAAATTACTGAACATCCGCCCCCTCTCCGCAAGCGGAGAGGGGGATGGGGGGAGAGGTTGCCGGGCGTGAACCCCACCCCTAACCCCTCCCCGTTTACGGGGAGGGGCAGACACGAAGCTGAGTCTAAGTTTTTGTGCAAAGCCGCGCTGACCTGTCAGCGCTTTCCCTCGTCGTGAGCTGTCGCGACGGTTCGAGATTTAGTTCGGCAAAAGAGCCTCGAGCGGCTATGGTCGTTCGAGGCTCTCCCTTGTAACGCAGGATTGAAACAGACAACTATGCGGGCAATGATTCTGGCGGCAGGTTATGGGACGCGGCTTTGGCCGCTGACGGTCGACCGAACGAAACCGGCGATCCCTTTTATGGGCCGGCCGCTCGTCGGTTATGTAGCCGAATATCTCGCGCGTAATGACATCAAGGAGGTTGTCGTCAACCTCCATCATCAACCGGATTCAGTTCGCGCCGCGCTCGGAGATGGCAGTCGCTTCGGCGTCAACCTGCACTACGTCGAAGAGCCGGTGATTCTCGGCCCGAGCGGAGCGCTCGACAACGCGCGTCATTTGCTTAAAGGCGAAACGTTCGTAGTTATCAACGGAAAGATCGTCACTGACATCGATCTGCGAGCGGCTTTGCACACGCACCGCGAGTCGAACGCAATCGCCACGCTCGTGTTGCGGGAAAATTTCAAGCGCGAAGCGTTTACGGAAGTCGAAACTCACGATGGCTTGGTGACAAAGTTCGGTGGCATGCCGGCGTCCCGCGCTGATGATAGCGAGCAGGAGAGTGACACGGGTGTTCCGCTCATGTTTACCGGCATTCACATCATGGAGCCATCAATTTTTGCTCACATTCCTCAGGGAGTGTTCTCGCACACGATTACTGATGTGTATCTGCCGGCGATGGCGAAGGGCGAGCGCATCGCCGCTCATGTCGCAGCAGGCATGTGGTACGAACTCTCCACCATTCAGCGGTACCTGGAGATCAGCCTGGAGTTGATGCATTTGAAAGGCCGTCAGTATGAGGCCGGTATGGACTGCATGATCGAGCAGGGCGCGACCGTGCGAGAATCCATTCTCTGGGACGGCGTCAGGGTTGGCGCCGGCGCGCGCGTCTACCGGTCAATCCTGGCTGACGGCGTTCGAGTTGAGTCAGGGGAAGTCTTTGAGAATTGCGCCGTGGTGCGGGCTGAACTGGTCCAGAACGAGGAACGTCCGGCCAAGGCTTTGCCCGGTGAATTCAAAGGCGATAACTTTGTCGTGCAATTAGCACGATGATACAATCGCCTCGCATTCTGACGAATAATAGATACGGCGGGGCGCAAATTCGTCCCGCCGCTTTAGCAATCACACGTCGTGTTCCCCATGCGTCAAGCGTCCGAGCCTGGAAAGAATTCGCTCCCGAGAAGTGCTCGCGAGCGGCTGGCTGACTATCTGGCCGGCCGCCATCACAAGAGCCATGACAAGAGCCAGGACAAGAGCGAACCCGTCATAATTCCGCTCACGCCAGACGCTTCAACGCGGGAATATTTTCGCATCCCCTGGAACCGCACGACCGCAGTCGCTGCTGTTTATCCGGAACCGTTCAATCCCGACCTGCATCCCTACCTTGATGTCACTCGGCTGTTCCTGGAGTGCGACCTGCCGGTGCCGGAGGTTTATGCGGTGGAAGGGGACTGCGGCATCATTGTGCAGGAGGACCTGGGCGACGCTCAGTTGTGCCGTGTTTTCGAAACAGCCGGAGAAGACGAGCGGGACGAATACCTGGATCAGGCAATCGGGCTCATCGCAAAAATTCAGGCAGCAACCGACATAGCGTTCAAGCGTCAATCAATCTCCAGCCGCCTGGCCTTCGATGAAGCGAAGCTCTCGTGGGAACTCGGGTTTTTTTTAGAGCATTACTTCGGCAGTTTGCGCCGGGAAGAGCTGACCCACGCCGAAGCGGCCGAGTTGAAGGCGGAGCTCAACGACGTGGCGGCGGAGCTGGCCGCGCGCCCGCGAGTTTTGTGTCACCGGGATTTTCATTCAGCGAACTTGCTGGTCGATAAGAAGAATAAGTTGCGGATCGTCGATCACCAAGATGCGCGCATGGGTCCGGCCAGCTACGATTTGGTTTCGCTGGTGTTGGATCGGCAGCCCTCGCCACCGTCACTCGCGGAGATGCGCGCTCATCGTCTTTACCTGTTGGAAGAGCGGCGGCGCTGCGGGCTGGAATCTCTCGATCCGGATGAGTTTAGCCGCGAGTTTCGTTTGATGACCGTGCAGCGCGGCTTAAAGGCAATCGGGACATTCTCGTATCAAACCGCAGTTGCCGGCCGCGGCGAATTCTACGAGAGTTTTATTGCCCCCACACTTGAGATCGTTCTGTTGGCGGCGCAGTGGCTGGACCGGTTTCCGGCATTGCGGCGCGCCATTACGGAACGGCTGGGATAGTGATTCAGGAACAAATGCCACAAACCTACATTTCGGATTTATCTCAGCATGCGGGGCAGGAAGTTGTCCTCAAGGGCTGGCTTTATAACCTTCGATCGAGCGGCAAGATTCTGTTTCCGCAATTGCGTGACGGCACCGGCATCGTGCAGTGCGTAGTCCTGAAGAACTCGGTCACGCCAGAGATTTGGGAATCGCTTAAGGCCCTGGGCCAGGAGTCGGCGCTAATGGTTCGCGGCCAGGTCCGCGAGGACGCACGCGCTCCCGGCGGTTACGAGATCGATGTGGTCGAAGCGACCGTGATCCAAAACGCGCAGGATTACCCGATCTCTCTGAAAGAGCATGGGACCGAATTTTTGATGGACCACAGGCACTTGTGGCTGCGATCAAAAAGGCAGCATGCGGTCCTCAAAGTGCGGCATACAGTAGTAAAGGCCGTGCGTGATTTTCTCGATCAGGACGGGTTCACTCTCTGCGACGCACCCATCTTCACGCCGGCAGCCTGCGAAGGGACCACCACGCTATTTGAAGTTGATTACTTCGATGGCGAGAAGGCGTACCTGACACAGTCCGGTCAGCTTTATAACGAAGCGACCGCCGCGGCATTCGGCAAAGTCTATTGTTTTGGGCCAACGTTTCGCGCGGAAAAATCGAAGACGCGACGTCATCTGACCGAATTCTGGATGGTCGAACCGGAGATGGCTTTCGCCACGCTCGAGGACGTACTCACTTTATCCGAGCGGTTCCTGTCGTACATTGCCGAACGGGTAATGACTGAGCGCGGAGAGGAATTAAAAACTCTGGAGCGGGACCTAACCAAATTGGAGGCCATCGTGCCGCCGTTTCCGCGTCTGCACTACGATGACGCGGTGAAGATGCTGCACGCCGGGCATGACGCCGGAGAACTGGCCACGAGATTCGAATGGGGCGGCGATCTGGGCGCGCCTGACGAAACATATTTGTCGGCGAAATATGACAAGCCGCTGATGGTCCATCATTATCCCGCCGAGGTGAAGGCCTTTTACATGGCGCGCGATCCTGATCGAAATGAATTGGCCCTGGGCGTCGACGTGCTGGCGCCGGAAGGATACGGCGAAGTTATCGGCGGCGGAGAGCGCGCGACTTCGCTCGAGTTTCTCAAGGATCAAATCGCCGCGCACGAACTGCCGCAGGAAGCGTTCGAGTGGTACCTTGACCTGCGCCGCTACGGCAGTGTGCCGCACGCCGGTTTCGGGATGGGGATAGAGCGCTGTACCGCCTGGATGTGCGGCATCGAGCATGTGCGCGAAACCATCCCGTTTCCACGGATGCTTTACCGGATTAGGCCGTAAGATTAGAGGCTAGAGACTAGAGGCTAGAGGCTAGGGCATTTGGCGCTAGCGGCCAGAGACCACGGAAAGACATCGCTGTTAAGAAGTTTGTCCGGCTAGTCTCTAGCCCCTAGCCCCTAGCCCCTAGCCCCTAGCCTCTAGCCTCTAGCCTCTGACTTGATTATGGACGAACAGCTACGCGTTGAATTCAATGAATGGGCCCGCGCCGGCCGCGGCGAAAGCATGGAGCGCGGCCACCGGCCCACTGGCGAGCAGGCGATTGCACGAATGGATGTCCCGCCGGATGCGGTCGTGCTCGATCTCGGGTGCGGCTCTGGCTGGGCTTCGCGTTTGTTGGCCAGCCGGGCGAGCAAAGGCTCGGTCATCGGAATCGACATCTCCGATAAAATGATCGAGCTGGCGAGAAAGAGCTCAGCCAGTTACTCGAATGTGACGTTTGAAGTCGCCGGCGCCGACCATCTCCCTTTTTTGGATCAGGAATTCACCCACGCGTTTTCGATGGAGTCGCTCTATTACTATGAAGATATGGCGGCGGCGCTCAGCGAAGTCGCGCGAGTTTTACGGCCCGGCGGATTATTCGCGTCCGTGATGGATCTCTATTTCGAAAACGCGCCATCGCATCAATGGATCGATCAGCTCAAAGTCCCGGTTCATCTCCTGCCCATTTCCGAATACCATTCGCTGTTTAAGGAAGCCGGTTTCACTGAGACTTCGGATGAACGACTCCTGGACCCGACGCCGGTGCCGGATGATTACGCGGGCGGTTCGTTCAAGACCCGCGAGGATTTGCTAGCATATCGTGCCGCGGGTTCATTGCTGATGCTGGGAAAGAAGCCGAATGAGTGACCACATGAGTGCCAAAATGAGTGCCCAAAATGAGTGCCCAAAATGAGTGATAGCCAAGAGCGAATCGTCACCATCTTTGGCGGCGCACGCTGCTCGTCAACTGATCCGGAATACCAACAGGCCCACCGCGCCGGCGAATTGCTGGCGGCAGCCGGTTACACGATTTGCACCGGCGGGTATCTGGGTGTGATGGAGGGCGCCAGTCGCGGCGCAGCGGAAAAAGGCGGCCGCGTGTTGGGCATCGTCATGAACCAGTTTAAGGCGGAGCCAAATCGCTTCCTCACCGATAAGGTCGCCACGCCACATTTCTACGAACGTCTCCAACGTTTGATCACAAGGTCCATCGGCTTCATCGCGATTCGCGGCGGCATGGGCACCGTGACTGAGCTATCTTTGGTCTGGAATAAGATTCAAACCGGCGTGATCGGGCCGCGGCCGCTCGTGTTGCTCGGCGATTGCTGGCCGCCAATTGTGGAGGCGTGGCAGAAGTACCTGGTGGTTAGCGATAAGGATGTGGCGGCGCTGGATTTCGCCCAAACCGCCGAAGAGGCAGTTGCCATCATCGAAGAGAAATCTAAAGGAGTAGTTCTATGAACTGTCCAGGTTGCGGGGCCAACATGGTTGCCGGCGCGACATTTTGTGGCGCATGCGGCAATCGCGTAAGTGCCGCGCCAGCCGCAGGCGGCGGCGTTGCGGGATCGGGCATCAAGATCGATGCTGATGGCCTCGGCCAGGGGCGTGGTTACAGCTACGAGATTCTGCATCAACCTTCGTTTTCGCTAGCGGTGCTGCAACTACAAGCGGAACAATCCATCCTCGCCGAAGCGGGCGCGATGGTTTCGATGTCCGCCAACGTCGAGTTACAGTCGCAGATGAAGGGCGGCTTTCTGGGCGCCATCAAACGCGCGGCCGGTGGCGAATCAGCCTTTATCTCCACCTTCACCGCGCGCGGTGGGCCAGGTGAAGTCAGCCTCGCGCCCGGCGCTCCCGGCGATGTGGCAGCGATCGAGATGACTAACCAGTCATTTTTCGTGCAGTCCAGTTCATACCTCGCCGGCGATGCCAGCCTGACTGTCGATACAAAATGGGGTGGCGCTAAAACTTTCTTTTCCGGCGAAGGGTTGTTCGTGTTGCTGGTACAGGGCCAGGGTCTGCTGTTGGTTTCATCGTTCGGCGCGATCCATCGCAAACGGCTTCAAGCGGGCGAGCGTTACGTGGTCGATACCGGACACCTGGTGGCCTGGGAAGGCACGACGCAATATACTTTGCGGAAAGCGGCTGCTGGGTTTTTTCGCAGCATGATGAGCGGGGAGGGAATCGTGGCCGAATTCACCGGGCCCGGCGAGTTGCTGATTCAAACGCGCAATCTGGCTGCCTTTGCCGGCTTGATGAAACCATTTTTCCCTTCGCAATCCGGAGGCGGCAGCGGATTCAATATCAATTTGGGCGGTTAGGATTTTCAGGTAAGGGAATTACGTGAGCGAAATTTTGGCGGAAGAGCCGGCGAGTACAGCCAGCGCCGATCGACCTGCCGGTAAGAGCGTTAGTCTTTTGGGCGTGCCGCTGGGCTACGGCGCAAGTATGGCCGGGGTGGACATTGGCCCGGCCGCTTTGCGCGTCGCGCGGATTGCCGAGCGTATCAGCGCGCTCGGTTACAAAGTCAACGATCGCGGTGACCTTCATTTAACCCGCCCTCGATCACACCCCAAACCTGAGGATAAACTTAAATATCTGGGTGAGATTAAAAGTGCCTGCGCCGAACTCGCCACCGAAACTGAGGCGATTCTGAACGCTGGTGAGCTGCCGGTCGTCATGGGCGGCGATCATTCGATCGCAATTGGCACTGGCTCCGGCGCGGCATCGTATTTTCGCCAGCGCGATCAGACGATGGGCTTAATCTGGTTCGACGCCCATGCCGACATGAACACGCCCGAGAGTTCGCCTTCAGGCAATATTCATGGAATGCCGTTGGCGGTGCTTTTCGGACAAGGGGCGGATGAACTCACCGGCATCGGGGATTTTTCGCCCAAACTCGATCCGCGTCTTTGCGCGCATGTCGGCGCGCGCGAAATCGATCCCGGCGAGCGGGACATGATCCGCCGTTTAGGCTTGCGCGTTTTTACGATGCGCGAGATCGACGAGCGAGGCTTAAATGCCTGCATGAATGAAGCGATCGCCATCGCAGCTCGAGGTTCGGGTGGCTATTACGTAACGTTCGACGTTGACGTGCTCGACCCGGGTGATGCGCCGGGATCGGGGACTTTGGTGCGTGGGGGTTTGAGTTATCGGGAGGCCCACCTGGCCATGGAAAAAATTGCCGAGGCGGGCGGGATGCGGCTGCTTGAAATTGTCGAAATCAATACTGCGCTGGATGTAAATAACCGCACCGCGGAGTTGGGAGTTGAACTCATACTTTCAGCGCTGGGCAAAACAATCTTGTAATAACTACCACGCGGTAGCGGTTGGGTCAGTTCGTCGCGAGCAACCAATGGTTTACCCAGCCGCTACCGCGTGGTGGTGCTGATTTAACGACCAGGAGCAAATAGGTTGGCGAAGAAACTGCGAGTGGGAGTGATTTTTGGCGGGCGATCCGGCGAACACGAGGTTTCCGTGCGCTCAGCAGGAGCAGTTATCCAGGCAATTGATCGAAAGAAGTATGAAGTGGTCCCCATCGGAATTACCAAGCAGGGAAAATGGTTGGGACCGGCGTTGGCGGTCGCGCTTTTACCCGAGTCTGCAAAACGCTTCCTGTCTCGCGAAGCGGTGCAGGGATCCAAAGATGAAGTAGCGATTATTGGCGATCCATCACGAACCGGTCTGGTAACGCTCGATCGCGAATCAACCAAAACTGAGCCGCAAGACCTGGATGTGATTTTTCCTGTGCTGCATGGACCGTACGGCGAGGATGGGACGGTGCAAGGCTTGTTGGAGATGGCGGCCATTCCATTTGTCGGGTGTGGCACGCTGGCTTCAGCCTGCGGGATGGACAAGGTTGTGATGAAGCAGTTGTTCCGGAATGCAGGGTTGCCGATCGGCTCTTACACCTGGGTTCTGCGATCAGAGTGGGAGCGGAACGCGGCGGCAGTGCTAAAACGGATAAAGAAGGAACTCAAACCTCCGTACTTTGTGAAGCCGGCGAATCTTGGTTCCTCGGTGGGAATTTCAAAAGCCACCGACGCGAGCTCTTTAAAACAAGCTCTGGACCTGGCCGCCCGGTATGATCGCAAATTGATTATTGAGCACTGCATCGAGGCGCGCGAGATCGAATGTGCGGTGATGGGTAATGACGAACCGCAGGCCAGCCTGCCGGGCGAATACCTGGTGCGGCAAAAGGCAGCCGAGTTTTTGGACTACACCGAAAAGTATTCGAGCACCGGAAACGTAGAGTTCGTTGTGCCCGCGCGGCTCTCGAAAACCGAGACCAGGAGAATCCAGGAGATGGCTGTGCGAGCTTTTCAGGCAGTAGATGGATCGGGGTTGGCGCGAGTGGATTTTTTCCTGGTACGCTCGACCGGCAAGCTGCTGGTGAATGAGATAAACACGTTACCCGGCCTGACCGATGTTTCGGGCTTTCCTAAAATGTGGGCGGCTTCGGGAAAACCTTTTCCCGCGGTGATCGATCAACTGATCGAGTTAGCCTTTGAGCGTCATCGCGACCGCGCGAAAAATGAGACGGAACGGTAGGAGAGGAGCGCGGGGAGCGCAGGCATCCTGCCTGCCCGTTGCGACAAAGCGTCCTCGTTATTTCTAAGCACTTGTTAGCGGGACGGCAGGCAGGGATGCCTGCGCTCCAGCATTCAACCTTTGGGCGCGCGATATCCCTTACGCGTGCGCACGCTCACCCCAGCCCGCGGGACCTTAACTTCTATCGCCCGCCAGGTTCCATCACGAGCGCGATTGGTCGGCCGGTATGCCAGGGTGTACTGATGCCCGAGCTCCGCCAGAACTGTGGCAAAAGAATCGCGCAGGGCCTGACCACCGGGACTCGCAATGTATAGCCCGCCGCTCTTCTCCGCGTAACTTCGCAATACCCCGGAGCCTTGAATATCTCGCGTGCCCTCGTTGGACGACATGTTCACGGTATAGATTGTCGCGCCCGCACTCAAAGCCTTTTCCAGAGCCTTTCCGGAAGAGGAGCGGCTGCCGTTCTCGCCACCGTCTGACAAAACCAGCACCGCCCGCCTGCGCTCCGGTCGCTTGGCGAGATCATCGGCCGCCAGCGCCACCGCATCGTTTAGCACGGTCAGGTTCCCGGTACGAACGCTGTAGGCGCGTGGCGCCAGATCGCGACCGGCGCTGAAGTCCTGCAATCGTTCAACTGAAACATCAAATCTGTAGACCGAGGCGACGTCCTCATCACGCAATCCATCCAGGAAGCGAATGATCGCAGAGCGCCCAAGTGACAGGCGTCCTTCCATGCTGCCTGACGTATCGAACAACACCGCCGCTGCGAATGGCGTTTCTTCCGCGCCAAACGAAGACAGAGTTTGGGCCTGCCCGTTTTCCAGCACGGTAAAGTCACTGCGCTTCAGCCCACCGACAAACTTTCCCTGGCCGTCGACTACTGTGACATTGATTAGAACGAGATCGGAATTTATCCGGATGACTTCATCATCCTGATCCTGCGCATTGGCCGGGCGGGAAAAGGTTAAAAAAGGCGAAAAGGGTAGTAGAGCCGTCAGGCAAGTGGCAAGGCTTAAACTAAACGTGCGGCGTCCAACCCGGGATCTGATCGACGTGTAGCCAGACTTTGCACGTTCGACACTTGTCATCAGAGTGGATCAGGGCTATTGGATGAACTTGCGAGCAAACTGCAGGATTTCGAGTATTTGATTGGCGCGGTCGATGACGGAGGTTGATACGACCTGGCGCGGCGTTTTCTCGACCTCTTTCCGCATCTCCTCGGAAGCATCGACCAGACGCAGGATGGTGGATTCCAGATCGACCGGAATTCGATCGAGCGTCACCTCGCTGTCTGAGCCGCCAGCCTCGCTGCGTACGCGACGAGTCAGTTTTTCCAGCTTCTCCAATTTCTTCTTTTCGGCGAAGCCCAGCGTGACCGCCTTAGCCGAGTCCTTCAGCTCATTGCTGATCCGGGCGACTTCGCGCGCTCGTTCGACGTTTTCCTGATAATCCTTTTCGGCCAGTTTCAAAAGGCGGCGAACATGCATTTCCTCGCCGGGCGTGGTTTCAAAAACGGATTTGGAATCAGGGCTCGACTTATCGGCGCCAATGTCAGATGGAGCTGGACGTATTTGAGCTGCAGCCGAAACTGACAGCAGGGCAATTAATACGCTGAGGAGAAGAAGGCGTTGCGATATCTTAGCGTTCATCTTTACCGATTAGTGACTTCAGATTATTGCCAGAGAAATTTCATGCGAATACTAGCCGAAAGCCAATTCGCGCTCAAGCACATAGTGAATGCTGTGACGGGAAAGCGGGGCGTTTGGTTGGCCGGCGCGCGGAGAGTATTTCCACCCGAGATGCGCCAAGTTGCGAGTTAGCGAAGCTCGTTGGAGTGCGCCGACCCGTCGGCGCTTTCGATTGATGCGACGGGTCGCGTCCAAATTGCAGCGGCTGGCCTCCACCTGGAAAGCGCCGACAGGTCGGCGCACTCCAAAGAGCTTCGCTCTGTGTGACGGGGCAGTTCCTCCGTGGGCGCCAGAAGGTATCCGCGACGCGTATTAATGTATCGGTTGAGTTTCGTCGGATGCCGACTTTTGATGACTTCAGGTTTCCTGGTCAGTACCGTCCGCGGTAGCGGATGGGTCAGCCGTCCCTGTCCGCCAAGCCCGGTGACGTATTGCGATGTCAGGGGACTCGGCTGGGCTTGTCCGGGGTGTTGAGGAATTCCTCGCCCTTTGGTCTCGGTCGCTCCACAACTATGGTCTTGCCTTCGGGAGCCTTCATCGGTGGGCGTTCGGCCCCGGGCAGTTGCTTGAAGGGAATTCCCGCTTGCTGGCTTTCACTCTTCAGGCCGGCTACGTTTGCCAGACTGTATTCCTTCGCAGTGACTTCCAGGGCGTAGCGGCCCTGTTCTCCCGGACCAAGGCTGCGTGGCTCGAGCGCGACGCTCTTTATTTCGGTCGCGCCGTCCTTTCGTTTGCGCAGGTTTATTTCCACCCGGATATCAGCCAGTTGTTCGTTGGAGATGTTCTGCACGGTGCCGCCGACAATTATTTGACCGCCTTTCGGCATCGCTTCATCCACGAAGATCTGTGCCTTAGCCGGTAGAACCACCTTGCCTTGTTTGGCCTCGGCCAATGCCCGGGCGGCGCTTTCCCGGGCGTGACGGTTGCGCAGGTAGATGTAGCCGCCAAATACGGCGGCGGTCAGAAGCAGCGCACACAACACGCCGGCAGCAACTCTGAAGCGCGTGTTAGCTTCAGCCTCCTGAGGAGGGATTAACGAATCGTCCAGCAACTTGGGGTCACTCTTTTGGTGTAATTACCTTTAAAGAACTAGTTGAGCTTCGTAACAGCTAAGGTCTTTCTGGAGCTGAATCGTGGCCGGGAGCTGGCGCTCCAGTGATGCTTTCGATCAGCGAGTTAAGAAACTCCTGCTCGGCGGCGCCGCTGCTTTGCAGTGTCACCCATTCCACGCCTCGAGCCCCATCGGTGCGTCCTTCGACCGTGGCCGTCACAGTCACGTTGGAAGCTGTCCCGTCGATTGGCTGTACCGTCACGGAGATTGTGTAACGCCCCCGCGTCCAATCGCGGCTGGCCAGGTCGGGTACCAGCGCCACGCGGTTCAATTGAGATTTCGTAACCACTGCACCCTTGATGAAGGTGTAAGGCTGGCTGACGATCATCCCTTCGGTGGGCCGTGACGCTGCGTCATCGACGATCATTTTGCGATCGCGCATAACGTCGGCGGCGGCCTTAATGATCGCATCCCGGCGAGCCACCAGGCGATATGGATTCGGGATCAAAGGCACTGCAGGCGTACGCCCTCTGCCGAAGTCCATCCCTCGCCCAATGCCCGTGTCCTGCTTCGTGCCGTTTGAGCCGGAAGCTGTGCCGCTGCCGCTATCGCGAATCTTTTCGTTCTGCTTATCGACGCCCTTGCCTTGCGCGTACGCGACAACAACAGCGATCAGCAAAAGAAGTAATACTTGAATGCTTTTTCTCATTGCCGTAATCCTGAGACCGAAAACCCTTTTGTGATTGGGAGCCGCTCGCAGCATAAAGCAAAAAGGGGAAAGGGGAAAGGAGAAAGGGGAAACGGGGAAAGAGCAAAGCGCAAGGAGTGAAGCGTTACTCCCTTTTCCCCTGGTCCCTTGCCATTAGTGCGGTGTGTACCGCTCCCACTTCCGCAAGGCTTCGACGCCGCGCTGGAAATCGCTGTCCTTCGAGTAGAAATTATGAGCGCCATCGTTGCGCGACGGTTCGCGAACGTAATAGAGGTAGTCGGTGGTCGGAGGATTCAAGGCCGCCGCCAGGGAGCTGGCGCCGGGCGAAGCCACCGGGCCCGGCGGAAGCCCGACCACGATTCTGGTGTTGTATGGCGAGCGGCGATCGACGTCGCTCTTGTAGACTCGCCCGTCATCGCGCCACTTGCCGGCAAGCTTCGAGGCGTAAATGATTGTTGAGTCAACGCCCAGCGGTATTTGTTTTTGCAGCCGGTTATAAATCACTGAAGCGATCAAGGGCCGGTCCGCATCCAGCTTCGCCTCAGTCTCAACCAGCGAAGCGATGGTCACAATCTGACGCGGAGTCAGGTTCAATTCGTGCGCTTTCTCCGTAGAGCTGGGCCGCCACTCCTGCCGGAAACGATTCACCATGGCGTTGATCATGGCCGGCGCCTTGGTGTCAGCAGGAAAACTGTATGTTGCCGGGAACAGATATCCCTCGAGATTTCTGGCCGACGGATCCAGATCGCGTATTGCTTCGGTGTTGTCCATCAGGGCGAGCGCTGCATCCGTGTCCGCGAGGCCAAGCTCGGGAATGTGCGCCATGGCCGTGGCAATGTCCCATCTGGTCCAACCTTCGATTACTGTGAAGCGGCTCAGGCGCTGTTCACCTTCCTGAAGTTTCTTGAGTATTCCCAGTGGTGAGATCGGGGTGGGGAAGCGATACTCGCCGGCTTTCAGTCGCGGCCCGGCTCCGGAAAGCTTGATGTAAAGCAACAACGGCCACTGCCGGCGTAACACGCCTTCGGCGGCCAACTTTTTCAGCACGACCTCGGGAGACGAACCACGAGGTATAACGAGGTAATCGGCCGACCGCGAGTGCGACAGCGGCGCATGCAAATCTCGGTAGACCCAGATCGCGGTGCCGCCCGCGATTAGTAGCAACCCCAGCAACAGGGTCAGCCCGGTCCGCTTAACGCTCTTCTTCATCCAGCTAAAATCCTCTAAGTACTACAGGTCCGATACTCACTGCTGCCTCTCAGTTATGAAATCCTGCAGGATAATTGCTGCCGCTGCGCTATCGATATAAGTCTCGACCTCATGCGCGGCTACTCCCGCCGCACGCAAATTGTCCCGGGCGTCGGCCGTCGTCAGCTTCTCGTCCTGGAGAAAGACTGGAATTTCCAGCGACAGGCGAAACTTCTCAGCGGTTCTTTGCATCTCGGCGGCGGCCATTCCGGCAGTATTATCCAGCCGTAACGGCAAACCAATTACCAGTGCCCTCGCGTCATAGTGTTGGATGATTTCTTTCGTCTGTTGTAAGAGACGTTTCCAACTGGTGCGCTGAATTGGCGGCAAGGCTTTGATGCTGATTTTTAACTCGTCGGAGATTGCAACTCCAATGCGTTTCTCGCCAATATCCAGCGCCAGGTAACGGCCCGGCAAAACCTGGGCGTTCGCGTTTTCGGATTGTTGGATGGTTTTTTCCGGCAAGTTAAATCAGCCATCGAGAGCGCGGAGTATAAAAAGTCGAGTCAGCCGTGTCAAATGCAGCCAATAGTTTGCGCTGCTTTGGCGCCCACTGTATGATATCGGGCTTGATAATCAAGATGAAGCGGCGCCCGTTTCTTCCATTAACCAACATGCTTTTGAGGTTAACCTAATGACATTTCGCAGTAAGTTTGCCCTCGTCGTTCTATCTGCCTCCCTGGCGCTTTACACCGTAATCGGCGGATGGATTTCTACCCGCGCGCAGCAACCGGCCACCGATCCGGGAGCGCAACTACGCATCTTCGCGACCGTGCTCCAACACATTCAGGATGATTACGTCGACGAACCGAATATGGAAAAGGTCCGGGCCGGCGCGTTGCGTGGACTTGGTTACGGCTTGGATCCATATTCGACGTATCTGACTCCGGAGCAGGTAAAAGATTTTCGCAACTCCAACGGAAACAGCCAGGCGGGCATCGGCGCCGAACTTTCGCAGGTGGCTTCTTACTTGTACGTCATCGCGCCGGTCAAAGGTTCGCCGGCCGACCAGGCCGGGGTGCGAGCGGGTGACATCATCGAATACATTGACGGACGAGCGACGCGAGACATTTCGCTTTACGATGGCCGGCAACTCCTTAGTGGCGCGGCCGGTTCGGAAGTTAAGCTGCGAATCCTGCGCGCCAATGCGCGACCAATGACGTTGGCGGTCCGTCGCGGCACGTTCAAGGCGCCGGCGGCTGAAGGTCGAATGGAACCGGGACGAATCGGTGTTCTGCGCATCAACAGTTTGGATAACGGCGAGGCGGCTGACGCCCGCGCACGTCTGCAGGAATTGCAAAAACAGGGAGCGCAGAAAATCGTCCTCGATTTGCGCAGCGTCGCCGGCGGTTCACTGGCTGAGGGCGTGGCCCTGGCAAACCTCTTCATCAAGGACGGCGGCATTGCCCAACAGATTGGGCGTGAGAACCGCGTGCTGAAAAACTTCACCGCGGATCCGAAGAATACGATCTTCAATGGTCCAGTGTCGGTGCTGATTGATACCGGCACCGCCGGGGCGTCCGAGATTGTTGCGTCTGCGTTCCTCGAGCGCAAACGCGGCGACGTCGTGGGCGAGAAGAGTTTCGGCGCCGGCGCCGAACAGGAATTGTTTACGTTGCCTCATGGCGATGGCTTCTTGCTGACAACCATTAAATGGGCCTCGGCGACGGGCAAAGTCTTTCTCGGCGAAGATCGCTCGAAATCGGGCGTAACTCCGTCGGTGGAAGTTAAGCGGCCCGACGTTGCGGTCGATCCTGATGAACTGACCGGGAACGATGACGACGCGGTGCAAAAGCCGAATCCGGCGAATGAGAAAAATCCGCCGGAGGCTGAAGCTGCGACCAAGCCCGCCAGTGAAGACATCCAGTTGAAGAAGGCGATTGAACTGCTGCGAGAAAAAGCCGCGCAGTAGCAAATTCCAAGAGCAAATAGACAATTCCAAGAGCAAATAGACAAAGGGCCGGGCGAGACGACGATGTCTCCCCGGCCCTTTTGCCGCTCGAGCCCGGCTGTGGGTGTGCCAACACAAATACGGAACCGGAAGCGGTAGCGCCCGGGTTCAACGCGGGCAATAACCACTTTACGAATACATCGAGCTCGGCTTTGCACAAAAACTCAGGCTCAGCTTCGTGTCTGCCCCTCCCCGTAAACGGGGAGGGGTTAGGGGTGGGGTTCACGCCCGGCAACCTCTCCCCCCCATCCCCCTCTCCGCTTGCGGAGAGGGGGAGAAGAACCGATGTTCAGTAATTTTTGTGCAAAGCCATCGAGCGCATTGCCTGCAGGGCCAGCGCCTGCAAGCTAGCCCTTAGCGCAGGTTGAACCCGGGCGCTACCGCTTCCGGTTCAGTATTTGTCTTGCGGGAGTTGCGCGCATGGCCCATTCGATGACAAATGAAAAATGAGAAATGACGGATGGAAAATGATCCGTCTTGCCATCCGGGACTGTCCTGTTTGCGTGAGGATATGGGATGTCGCCTACACCCATATCGGGTATTGAGCGAATCTCACACCATCTATCCGGCAATTCTAATTCTTGTAAATTTATTGCAGAAAGGCTCGATCAGTCGATCTTTGAAGCAAATCTACCTAAATAATTCGCTGCGTCGCCATTTCGCCCACGACCGTTATCTTGGGGAATGCCTTTTGCTTTTATCTTCAGCGACATTCGTCCTAGTGATTAGGTAAAAGGAGATTGAGCGATGATTATGAAACGAAATTTGATATTGCCGGTGGCCCTGGTAGCTGCTTTGATTGGTGGTTCCGTCGGGGCGCTGGTAGTCCATAAACAAGACACGACGGCAGATACGCCGACGGTAGCCAGTACGAATCCGAGTGCGACTACTCCGGCCACGTATTCTGACGTCTCGACGGTGCCGGCTAATACGTCCGCCGAAGAGATTGCGGCAAATAACAGTTTGAAATTCGGGACAGCGCAGGAGCAGTTAGCGTATCGCGATGGTTTCGCCGATGGTTTCCTGGCCGCGCGCAATAACGCGTCCGCGAATAACACTGTGGCGAGCACGTATTCAGCTCCACGGAGCGTGGTTTCCAGTCGCCGCGTTAGTAGAGCCAGCTCAAATTCCAGCAGCCGCGTGTACTACGACTATAACAACCAGCCCCGTAGCCGCAGCTTTTGGCAGAAACACCGTGACAAGCTGACGGTGGCGATGGGTACAGGTGGCGGCGCCTTGTTAGGCGGCCTGATTGGTGGCAAGAAGGGCGCGGGCATTGGTGCTCTGGCCGGTGCGGGTGGTTCGGCTCTTTACACCTACAAGCTGCGTAACCGCACGCGTCGTTATTAACGAGCCGTGTTGCGTCGCTGGTTGAAAAGCACCTCGCCATTACTGGCGGGATCAGTCGTCGCTCTGGCGATGTTTGGATGGGCAGTCCCAATCAGGGCTGCCCATCTCTCGCGATCCAGCCCTCCGGTTGTAATTCAGCAGTCATCAAGTTCAAGAGTTCCGCGCACGGCCTATTTTCGCGAAATCCCGGGACGGGGCCTGATGATCGATGCCTGGATAAACGGCAAAGGACCGTTCAACATGGCGATCGACACGGGAGCCGGCGCTACGATTCTCGCGCCGCGCGTAGCGATGGCAGCCGGCGTGGTGGTGAACTCGGGTCAAACACACCGCATTGCCGGTTTATCGGGAATACTCAACTCAAAAACAGCCAACCGGATTAGCATTCGCAGCCTGGCCATAGGCGATCGCGAAAATGTTTTGCCCTCGAACGGCTCAACTCTGACGGCGGATATTTTTCCGCGCGACGTCGATGGCGTCATTGATCCGACTGAGAGCTATTCACCGTTGGGTTACGTGATCGATTTTTCGCGCAGGGAAATTTCCTCCTTCGATCCGTCGCTTAACCCGCTTCGCCTCGACCAGGCGCCGATCGATGGTGCGGTAGTTTCCTGGCTGCATGAGGCGGCTGGTCGCCGGCCGTACGTGCGGCTAGATGATGGGCAAAAGGCTCTACTCGATACCGGCTCTGAATTTGGCTTAGCCTTACGCGACGATCGAACCATGCGCCCACGGGAAGGGAACTCAGCGTCGCGCTATCGCCCGGTTAACGATGTTGGCGGCGGCACGATAACTGCTCGCCGCGTAGCGCCGATAACTGTCGCTATCGGCTCGCTGGCGTTACAAAATATACCCACGGATCTGGTAAGCGGTCTGGAAACTGGGGCGCCTGTTTTGTTGGGACGGGCAGCGTTGCGACCTTTCAGAATTCGCTTCGATCCGGTAAACCGTTTAATTGAAATCGCACCAGCGCACGCGCCGGGCTACCACCCCGATCGCTGAGTTCTATCTACGCCAAATTGTTTTGCGCCAAATTCAACGGAAGCTTGCAGTGCCGTTTACCAGGAAAACCTGCAGTCAAGAGAGTGGGCTCGCTCCCGCTCTTTCCATAGCGCTCTATTTGTTGATCGGGCTGTTGCTCTTAACGAGCAGTCACGCCGGTTCGGCGCAGCGAAGAACGCGTCAACCTCCGCGCTTGGCAAGACCTAACCCGGTTAAGCCGTCAGGCCCGCCTTCCTGTCCATTACCGTCGAAGGCGCCTGTTGATGTTTCCGACGACGATATAATTCGCGTCGAAACCAACCTGGTCAACACGCTCTTCACGGCCGTCGATAAAGACCATCGCTTCATAACGAACCTGCGCCAGGACGATCTTCGTGTGCTCGAAGACGGTGTCCCGCAGACGATATCTGTCTTTCAAAGAGAAACTGATCTGCCACTCTCGCTGGCCGTAATCGTGGACGTGAGTAAGTCGCAGGAAAGGACCCTGCCGGACGAGCAAAGGGCCGCGCAGGAATTCCTGCGATCAGTGCTGCGCGCTGATCGCGATCAAGCGGCAGCGATTTCGTTCAACGGACAAGCCACAGTCGAACAGGAACTGACAAACGATCGCGAGCGCCTGGCGCTGGCGATCAATCGGCTAAAGGTTGAGACGCCGCCGGACAATCCCGACTGTGAAAGAGATGATAAATCTGTCGAGGATGATCCACGTTGTTGGTCGGGAGTCTGGGACGCCGTTTGGGCCACCAGCAACGAGGTTCTATCGCAAACACCTGAGCGAAGGCGGCGCGCCATAATCCTGGTCACCGATGGCTACGACACCAGCAGCGGGACGAAGAAGCAGGAAGCGATCGACTTCGCTGTCAAACATAACGTCGTGATCTATGGAATTGGAATAACGGACAGCGACTATCCCGTCGACCGGGGCGCCTTGCGCAAAGTTGCCGATCACACTGGTGGCCGGGCGTTCTTTCCTGGCAATGAAACTGAACTGCGCGCGGCATTCACGCAAATCGAGCAGGAACTGCGTTCGCAGTATTTGATTGCTTATTCACCGCAAAACAAAAGCCGCGATGGCACTTTCCGTCACCTGCGCGTCGAAATTGCCAATGCTGAACTGAAGAAGCAGAAGATTCGCTTGCTCTACCGTGAGGGTTACTACGCGAAGCGCTAGCCGGCGGGGATTAAGCTAAACCAGCTCAACCAACTTTCGCTTCATCGTCTGATTGGTCGCAGATGCGGTGGCTTGATTCTGCTCGCTCCCCTTGCCAGTCCACCACCCACTGATGGCCAGACGTTTGGAACTTGCATAGGCCGAGACGTGAGTCACAAAGTGAACGCTATTATAGCCAACGTTAAATAGAATGAGCGTGTTGAAGCTGGGCGAGATGGGGCGAGTCTTTGAGCACCAATAAAAGTCTCCGCCCCAATTTGGCTGCCAGTGCTTAGTGAGGTGCCAAACGAATGCTACCTGTCGCCATCCATCGTTGTGCGGCATGACGTCATTGTGCGGAAGCGAGTGATCGCCCGGAAGATACAAACTTGGCGCGAAGAGCATTTCGCCGCTACAGTCTCTTTGCGATAGGTCTGCCATGAAACGCCTGGTGGCTTCCGCCCGAAAGACTTCGTGGCACTGGCTGAGCGCTGGTGGAAAGAGCTTCTCATCAAAGACATTGTGATGATGGTAATGAAAATGTTCTCCCTCTCCTTCAAATAGCTGCCATTCAGACATCTGCTCGAGGCATTCCGACATGCTGGCGGCGAACTGTCGTTGCATGGCGTTTCTTATTACCACCAGACCTCCGCCAGCCAGGTGCTCGCTAATCTGCTGCTTACGATTCGGGTTGCTAAATACTTTCGGATTGAGGAAGAAATCGATCGAGTAAACCGCACTGGCGCGCTGTTGTGTTTTCATCGCGCGCGCATCGTACTGATGGCGATTGGGCCATGTCAATTAGGGGAGTGGGCAGCGGGCAGTAAGCGGCGGCGGGGAAAGAGGCAGAACGCTCAACTCTATTTTAACTCGCAGTATGGAAGGGCGGCTGCCCCCGCTGGTTGAATGCCATCCGCTCGGCGGGGGCAAGCCGCCCTTCCCTACTGCAAGTACTCACAGAAGCACTCCAATCAGTTGACGCTGCCCTAGCGGTCTATCCTTAGCTACGACACTGCCAGCTCAAACTTCTTGAAGTACGCAGCCAGATCTCCCTGCGTTTTACATGTCGCGTGAATGTCGCTGACGATCTCTGCAGCCTTCTCCGGAACATTGTGATAGGCGGCCAGCAGGGTCGCGACATGCAAAACGTGCTGGCGCCGCATCGGCTGATTGGCCGCGAGAACAAGATTGGAACACCAGTTGTCGGGAATTTGCAGAGTGACCGTATTTGGAGTGTTCGTCAGCACATTCTCAAAAGTAGGCGCGTTGAGAATTCTATTGCCCAGTTGCCACTGGCTCTGCGGAATTCCAAACCAGTTGAGTAACGTAGCCAGAAACGAAGTGTGATCGTAAGGCACGCTGGTTTCGCTTCTGAACACAGTGCCCGGTGTTACCCACGGTGAAATTAATATCGTCGGCACACGCACACCAAACCGATCGAAGTTGAACCCGGCCTCCATTCTCCAATCATCCGGGGGCGTTGCGCCCCAGGGCGGCGGAATGTGATCGTAATTGCCACCGTGCTCGTCGGTGGTAATAACGAGCAACATGTTTTGCCAGTAGCTTGATTCATAGCAGGCCGTGACCAGTTTTCTGATCAGGTCTTCACCATCCACCACATGCCCGGGCGGGTGATAGTCGTTGCCGTACTTCCCGGCTCCCCACTCCTCGAGCGTCCAACCCGGCTCAAGAAAGCTGAATGCAGCTAGCTGGCCATTGGTCAGATCAGAATAGAATTGATCGATGCTGTTCACCTGGCTCGCCGCTCCCGGAATGCTTTGCAGTTGGGGGAAGATCTGCCAGGTAAAGCAAGTGGAAAAACTTAGCCACAGATCCGTGTAATAAATTTTCCAATCCTCCGCGCTGCCTTTGCCGTTGTCGCTCAACACATTCCAAATCGTTCGCGTGTCGAATGGCTTGGGATAGGCGAGATCGGTGTAGTAATTGTTCACCCAGCCCAGGGAAGTGCCGGCCATTGCAAAGGCGCGGTTGCAATCCGTTTGCGAAGGAATCGAAGCGAACCACATGTCCGACACGGCAAAGTTGCGTGCCAGATAATTCAGCACCGGCAACTGCGCCGGTGTGTAGGTGTTCAGTATTTTCAGCGCCTCATCATCGTCAAGCGTTTGACTCCGGTAGTCCTGCAGGAAGCCATCCATCGTCGGCGCCTGCAGATCAGGAGGATTGCTGCCGTCCGTTGAACCGAAGAGCTGATTATTCACATGCTCATACGTCTCGCCCGGATCGGGATCGGGCGTCCAACAAGGAAAGTCTCCCGAGACACCTGGTTGCACCGGATACGAAACGCCATTCAACGAATTCGCAAACGTATACCCCGGCTCAGTCAACCCATGAAAAGCCGCCTCACCGGGAATGAGCGGAGGAATATTCACCGGCAAGCCTTGCGGCAGGTTGTTGTTGTCGTAGAGCCAGCCCAGCAAGTTGTCGAACGATCGGTTCTCGATCATCAAGTAGACGATGTTGTTGATTTGAGGCATTGAGGACATGGTTTGAGGGTCCTTTCTTAGAGGCTATCAAAACGTGGTGAGTTGCAATTGAATCTTATTAGCACCGGCTTCAGCCAGGTGTTAACGGCGCTCATTGATCTTTGAAGCGCGGCACAGCCGCGCGGACAGAAACCGCGTTACAGCGGAATATTCCCGTGCTTCTTCGGCGGATTCGTGTCGCGCTTGTTCTCCAAAAGCGAAAGCGCGCGGATCAACTTGGGGCGCGTTTGGGCCGGCTCGATTACTTCGTCGATGAAGCCGCGTTCGGCGGCGACGTAGGGGCTGGCGAACTTTTCTTCCAATTCGGTGATGCGGCTGCGGCGCGCTGCGTCTTTATCAGTTGCCTCGGCGATTTCGCGTCGATAGAGAATGCCCACTGCGCCTTCCGCCCCCATCACGGCGATCTCAGCGGAGGGCCAGGCGAAATTTATGTCCGTGCGAATGTGTTTTGAGGCCATCACGCAATAGGCGCCGCCATAGGCTTTGCGTGTAATGACGGTAATCTTGGGCACGGTAGCTTCGGCGAAGGCGTAAAGCAATTTCGCTCCATGCTTGATAATGCCGCCGTGCTCCTGCGAGACGCCCGGAAGAAAACCGGGAACATCTTCAAAGACAATCAGGGGAATGTTGAAGCAATCGCAGAAACGAACGAATCGCGCGCCCTTCACCGAAGCGTCAATATCCAGCACGCCCGCCAGAAACGCGGGTTGGTTGGCCACGATACCAACCGAACGGCCGCCGAGCCGCGCGAATCCCACCACAATGTTCGGTGCGTAATCGCGTTGCACTTCGAAGAAATAGCCGTCGTCGGCAATCAAATCGATCACCTCGCGCATGTCGTACGGCTGGTTAGAGGCTTCCGGCACAAGAGAATTCAGTTTCTCATCCGCACGTTCAGAAGGATCGGTGGCGGTGACTCTCGGAGCATCCTCCATGTTGTTTGAAGGAATGAACGAAAGCAGTTCGCGCACCATTCGCAATGCATGCTCATCGGAGTCGGCGGCGAAATGCGCCACGCCCGAAATGCGGTTGTGAGTTCCGGCTCCCCCGAGTTCTTCCTTAGTGACGTTTTCGTGCGTGACCGCCTTAATCACATCGGGGCCGGTGATGAACATGTAAGAAGTGTCCTTCACCATGATGTTAAAGTCGGTGATGGCCGGGCTGTAGACAGCGCCGCCGGCGCACGGTCCCATGATGCAACTGATTTGCGGCACCACACCGCTGGCCATGGTGTTGCGGAGGAATATGTCGGCGTAACCGCCCAGGCTGACAACGCCTTCCTGTATGCGTGCGCCTCCCGAATCATTCAATCCCACCACCGGTGCGCCAACCCTCATCGCCAGGTCCATGACTTTACAAATCTTCTCAGCGTGCGTTTCAGACAGTGAACCGCCGAAGACTGTGAAGTCCTGCGCAAAGACAAAAACCTTGCGGCCGTCGATCAAGCCATGACCGGTGATGACGCCGTCGCCGGGAAAGAGTTGCGCATCCAAACCGAAGTCACGGGATCGATGGACCACGAGTTTGTCGAACTCCTGGAACGTGCCTTCATCCAGCAGGAAATCGATTCGTTCGCGCGCCGTGAGCTTTCCGGCTTCGTGCTGTTTCGCGACGCGCGCCTCACCGCCGCCGGCTTCCGCGCTTTTTTCGCGCTGGCGTAGCTCGTCGAGTTTCGTTGATTTGGTTGGCTGTTGTTTTTGTGATGACATTTTTTTGGAGAGGCTAGAGACTAGAGGCTAGAGGCTAGGAAAAGCTTTACTCAAGTCTCAAGTCTCAAGTCTCAGGTCTCAAGTTTCAATCTCTAGCCCCTAGCCCCTAGCCCCTAGCCCCTAGTCTCTAGCCCCTAGTCTCTAGCCCCTAGTCTCTAGCCCCTAGTCTCTAGCCTCTAGTCTCTAGCCTCTAGTCTCTAGTCCCTAGCTCACCATTCTACGCCGCAGATTGCGCATGGCCCATTCCACAAAGATAACGGCCATTGCCATTAGATACAATGCTTCATAGACGTGACGGAAGATGAAGCGGCCAGTAATGCAGGCTCGCACCAGGTCGACCGCGCTGGTTATCGGTAGCGCCCAGGCTACCAGACGCAACGCGGGAGGTAATACCTCGAGCGGGAACCACGCACCGCACATCCAGATGGCGCAAAAAAAGACTGCCATGTAGAGATTAAAAGAATCTATGTCATGGACCTTCGCGGTGATACCCAGAGACAGACCCGAGATAAAAATACTGCCGACGATCAGGGGAATAGGAGCAAGGACGGCGAAGGGAGAAGTGGCGGCGCCGAATATCACCAGCACTGTCAGGATGACCAGCGCGTCGATGAATGCTTTAGTGATGGCCCAGAGTATTTCCGCAAACGCGAGCGACTCTGCATTGACCGGCGTTGCCAGGATTGCATCGTAGGTTGATTGATAGACCATGCGAAAGTACGCCGCATAGGTTGACTCAAATAGCGCGCGCATGATGACGGTGAAAGCGAGCACACCGGCGCCCACAAATGAGAGATAGGGAACGCCCTCAACTTTGCCGACAATCAGAGCGCCGACGCCCCAGCCGAACGCGAAGACGGTAAACACGGGCTCGATGATCGGCGCCACCGCGTGCATTTTCCATAAACGAAGATGCACTTCCATGTTGCGCCGCCACACCGCCGCCGCGTCGCGGAGATTTACCTCCGCGAGAGCCAGCGCTGGAGTTCTGACGCGCGGCGCTAATTCTGTTCTGGCTGCAGTATTCATCGATCTTGCGGGGCAGAGGTCCGAAGGACCGTTGGTTAGTAGCCACGCCCGTGAGGGCGTGGACCGCGAACGACAAAATTTCCCGAGCGCCGAAGGTGCGACGGTTACCGCCGGTCCTTCGGACCTTTTGCTTTAACGAACTGTGTTCCACGCCCTTACGGGCGTGGCTATTTACCCCCGGCCCTTCGGGCCTGTAACACTAGGACTTCACTGAGCGTTGAGTGAAAACGGGAATTGCCTCTGCTGAATCAGCGAAATCAATTCAGCCAGTGATTCTTTAGCGTGTCTCTGAACTTCCGGTGGATAACTCATTTGTAAAGCATTCGTTTCGAATTCATCAACGTCAATTATGCGATAAGAAAAGTCCGGCTCTACCAGCACGTCGATATCCAAATCAATGTAGGTCAGAACATTCCCTGCCAGTACTGGAGGGGTCGCGATGTTGCAGTAGAAGCTCCTGAAGTGGCCCGAACTTTCCGTCAGATGAAATACATTGTAGAACCGATCCAACCAGTAATACTCAACGCTCTTGGTCCCGTGTGAAATCGTTCCCATCATCTCGTGCTCCACTTCGCCTTCAAACACCCCGGTCAGGACGATGAGGGGCCCGCGCTGTTCGACCAAATCCGCCGGCCAGCTTCGGTGTTCACCGCCATCGTATTTTCGCACCACGACGGTCACGCGCTCCGGATCTCCGTCCCGGCCCTTTGCGTCAGGCGCCATTTTCTTCGCGGTCTCCGATGAGCTGGAGAAAGACGTCTTCCAGATTAGACGGGCGAATCATTCGGCGCCGCCCTTCGTAAGCGTTCATGATCGTGGCGAGCAACTCCGGCGCCTCTGCGAAATAGAGATGAGCGTTGTTTCGCACAATGGCATTGATGCCATCCGGAGCCGGTTGCAAAGGCAGTTCGCCCACATCGCGAACCTCGAGCGCATATCGCGAAACCTGGGCCCGCACCAATTCACGCGGTGAACCGGTCGCGAGAATGCGACCGCGATCGATTACCAGCAAGCGCTCGCAAAGTTTCTCGGCCTCTTCCATGTAGTGCGTGGACAGAACAATGGTGACCCCGCTCACCCGCCGCAACTCTTCCAGTCGTTGCCAGATTTCCTGCCGCACCTGAGGATCCAGCCCGGTGGTCGGCTCGTCGAGGACTAGTAAACCAGGCTGATGCAGAAGGGCGCGCGCAATCATCAAACGCCGTTTCATACCGCCGGAGAGATGATCGATCTTGGAATTCGCGCGGTCACTCAGCCCGATGAAGTCCAGCAGTTCAGTTGCACGCTTTGTCGCCTGCGCCTGAGGAATACGATAGTAGCTAGCATAGACGATCAGGTTCCGCAACACATTCAGATCGGGATCGAGATTGTTTTCCTGCGGCACAACCCCTATCAGTGAACGGATCTGCCGGGAGTGTTGACGGACATCGAGACCTTCGACACTGAGCTGGCCGGAAGTGACGGGCGTGCGACACGCGATCATGCGCATCGTGGTTGATTTACCGGCGCCGTTTGGACCAAGCAGGCCGAACGTTTCTCCGCGGGTGACTGAGAAATCGATCCCGTCGACCGCCTTTTGCTGGTCGTAGATTTTCGTGAGGCCGTGGGCGTGAACAACGTCGGAGACGTTGTCAGAGGCTAGAGGCTGGAGACTAGAGGCTAGCGAAGAAGAAGAGGCTAGCGACTGGAGGGTCGAGGCTATTTGGGAACCCGATTCTTTTGCCGACATCCTAGTCCCTAGCCTCTAGTCTCTAGCCTCTAGCGCTACGCCTTTGCCGCGCGCTTGTTCCAGTCCGCGAGGAATTGATCCTGTCCCTTGTCGGTGAGCGGGTGCTTTAACATTTGCTCCAACACTTTATACGGCATAGTGCCGATGTCGGAGCCCAGACGCGCTGCTTCGATCACGTGAATAGGGTGACGCAGGCTGGCGGCGAGCACTTCCGTTTTCCAGGAATAATTGCGATAGATCTCGACAATCTCCGCCAGCAGCTCGAGACCATTTTGGCCGATGTCATCCAGCCGGCCGAGGAATGGACTGATGAAGGATGCGCCGGCCTTTGCCGCGAGAATCGCCTGCGCGGCAGAGAAGCAAAGCGTCACGTTTACGCTGATGCCTTCATCGTTCAGAATGCGCGTCGCTTCCAATCCAGGCTTGGTCAACGGGCATTTGATGACGACGTTCGGCGCGATCTTCACGTACTCGCGTCCCTGGCGCAGCATCTCGTCGCGGTCTGCCGTAGTAACTTCGGCGGAAACCGGACCGGAAACGATTTTGCAAATCTCGGCAATGTGCTGTTTGAAATCGACGTTGCCTTCTTTCGCGACGAGAGTTGGATTGGTGGTCACGCCATCCGCGAGTCCGAGAGCCGCCGCCATGCGAATCTCTTCCAGATTCGCGGTATCGAGAAAGAATTTCATCGTTAGCCTCCGAGATTTTTGAGTGCGGATAATATATGCGAAACGCGGTCGGATTGACAGCGGATGTTGGTGCAATGAATAAAGAGCGGGGCCAAGCCGCCCTTCCTTACTGCAGGTTTGCTTAGTCGAGCCTGATCGAGAACCTGCAGTCAGGAAGGGCGGCTTGCCCCCGCTCTTGGACAGGAAAAAAACTCGCCATGTGAAACAGTAACACTCTCAACCTTGACCAGCTACATCTGCACAACAGGGTTACTCAGAGTGCCCACGCCTGCGATCTCGACTTCGACGACATCGCCATCATGCAAGACAGACACTCCCGCTGGGGTTCCGGTCGAAATCAAATCGCCGGGATGGAGCGTCATGATGCGCGAGATGTAACGAATCAAATGGTCGACCGGGAAAGCCATCGCCGACGTGCGGCCTGTTTGGCGAACGTCGCCGTTCACTCTGGTCGTTACCTGTAAATCCGACGGATCAACTTCAGTTTCAATGAATGGTCCAACCGGGCAGAAGGTATCGAACGATTTTGCGCGGGTGAACTGGACGTCCTGGCGCTGCAGATCGCGGGCCGTAATATCATTCGCGCAGGTGTAACCCAGGACATAACTAAGCGCGTCCTCACCATCACTCAGCTGTCGCGCCGTGCGACCGATGACGACGCCGAGCTCGCCTTCATGCTCGACCTGCGACGATTGTGGCGGGAGGACAATCGCTTCGTGGTCGCCAATGATCGCTGACGGCGCCTTCAAAAAGAGTAACGGCTCGGGCGGCATGGGATTGCCCAACTCCGCTGCATGGTCCTTGTAGTTGCGCCCAACGCAAACAATTTTTGTGGGTGCGATGGGTGCGATCAGTTGGACCATGGCGATCGGAATGGGTTCCTCAGAGGTGAACGAAGGAAAGGCCTCAAGACCTTTGCTCTGTCTCAGTGACCGAATCTGATCACCGTCGATGACGCCAAACCTCGGCGCCTCAAACTCTAAGCTATTGAATCGACAGATACGCATACGAGTTTTTAGAGTAGCCGCGCTCGCATATAGCGAAGCTCTTTGGAGTGCGCTGACCTGTCAGCGCTTTTGCACATCGCGACCGCAGATCATGCGGCGACAAGCCGAAAACCAAAGCGGCGACAGGTCGCCGCACTCCAAAGCGCTTAGCGACTTCGCCCAGGGTTATGATCACGGCACGGTTTCCGAAACAACCTCAGATGGCGCGCTGATGTTTCCGGAAGTATCGACGGCCGTTAGGTAGTAGTAGTACTTCTTGCCCGGCTCAACGTTCTCGTCGGCGAAAGTTGTCTTAGTCAAAAGCGTCCGTGTCAGTTTTGTCCACGCTTCTTTCGGCTGCGACGAATCGGTCGAGCGATAGATGTTGTAGCCGGCGATATCCGGCTCCGAATTCGCAGGAAAGAACAGCGAAAGCCTTCCGGGAGCCGGCGCCACAGTAATGGATGAAGGCGGCGCTGGCGGATACGTATCGACCGGCGCCAGCTCAATGCTGTTGGAGTTTAGACTCTCAACCTGGGCGCCTTCAGTTCCCAGCGAGACTGATCGCACCACGTACGTATACCGCTCGCCAAAGTTGAAGGTCTTGTCCTGAAACTGTGTGCCGGCAACCAGCGCGGTGTTGATGGGAATCTGGCCAGGCTCAACTTGCGATCCGGTAATCCGGTAAACGTTGTACCCGAGCAGATTTACCGGAGTCGAACCATCGATATTCGCCGCCGGCGGATTCCATGTGATCGTGATTGCGCTCTCGGAAAGTTCTTTCCCCGTCGTCACGATGTTTGGCGGCTGCGCAATGCGCGCGGCCGGCTCAACCAGGAGAAAGTTGGAAAACGCCGCGCGCTGTCCCGAAGCATTCACATAACGAATCGCGTAACGCAGACGCGTCGGCTGGCCGGCCAGTTCCAATGTGTCCGTGTAAGTGATCTCCTCGGTGGCCTTTTGGATGTCGGGATAGGTAACTGAGCCGATCAAGGTAGAGCGCGCGCCGAATTCTTCTTCAGTCAAAGGCAACGGCGCGTCCGGCTTTTCGGCGAGGCGATAAACATCGATGCGCCGGATGCTTTGGACACTGCTGTCGCCGGCGTTGCGGCGCAGGGCAGGCCAACTAAGAATGACCTGGTTGCCGCGTTGTGCGCCCGACAACAACTCCGTGCGCTGCGGAACATGTTCAACCGGTGGCAGCGGCGGCCGCCGTTTGCCGCAACTGAGTGAGCAGTAAGCGGTGAGCAGTAAGCAGAATAAGAGAAGGAGTTGGCGCAAACTCGGCGGTGAACAATTCACTATCAGGTACTCCGAGACTTGGGTTTTGACTGCTTACTGCTGGCTGCTCACTACTACAAGATATACCGGCTCAGATCCTGATCCTTAACAGTCTCAGCCAGCATCTTATCGACGTAGGCGGCATCGATGGTTTGATCTTTTGGCTCCAGGTCGGGTCCTTCAAAGCTGATCTCATCGAGCAGCTTTTCCATGATCGTATGCAGGCGCCGAGCACCAATGTCTTCCGTTTGTTGATTGACGCGCGCGGCGAAGTTGGCAATTGAATCGATCGCGTCCGCTTTGAAATCCAACTGCACGCCTTCCGTTTCCATTAGCGCCTTGTACTGTTTGATCAGCGCGTTCTTCGGTTCAGTCAGGATGCGTTTGAAGTCTTCGATCGTTAACGACTCCAGTTCGACGCGGATCGGGAAGCGGCCTTGCAACTCCGGTATCAGATCGGAAGGCTTCGACACGTGAAAGGCGCCGGCGGCAATAAAAAGAATGTGGTCCGTGCGCACCATACCATAACGCGTGTTCACCGTTGTGCCTTCCACAATCGGCAGGATGTCGCGCTGTACGCCTTCACGAGAAACGTCTGGTCCATGCCCTGATTCGCGCCCGGCGATCTTGTCCAGCTCATCGAGGAAAATGATGCCGGACGATTCCACTCGCTCGAGCGCAGCGCGGGCCACCATGTCCATATCGATCAGGCGCTCTTCTTCTTCCTGCATCAGATATTCCATCGCTTCGTCGATGCGCATCTTGCGGCGTTTAGAGCGTCCCTGGAACATGTTCCCCAGCATGTCCTTCATGTTGATGCCCATTTCCTCAACGCCCATGGGCCCGGCCAGTTCAATGGTGGGGAAACTCTTCTCACGCACTTCGATTTCAACTAAGCGATTCTCCAATTTGCCGGCGCGCAATTGGGTGCGAAGCTTTTCGCGCGTGCGGCCAAACTGATCGTCTTCCGGTAGCGTAACCGTGGTTGACTCGGCCGACTCTGGTTCGGCGTCTTCGGCGTCGAAATCAAAATAGCTTGGCGAAGAGGACTTCGGCGGCGGTAGTAACAGATCGAGAATGCGTTCCTCGACGTTCAGTTCCGCCTTGTCAGCGATCTCCTCGATCTTCTCCTGCCGCGTCATCTCGACCGCGATTTCCGTCAGATCGCGGATCATGCTTTCCACGTCGCGTCCGACATATCCGACTTCGGTGAACTTCGAAGCCTCGACCTTCATGAAAGGCGAGTTCGACATCCGGGCCAGCCGGCGGGCGATTTCGGTCTTGCCGACTCCGGTTGAGCCGATCATGATTATGTTTTTGGGAATCACATCAGCGGCGAGGTCAAGGGGGAGCTTTTGCCGCCGCACGCGATTGCGCAAGGCGATAGCCACGGCGCGCTTGGCGGCGCGCTGGCCGACGACGTGTTTGTCCAGCTCCGCCACGATTTGTCGCGGCGTCATGTCGTCCAGACGTACTTCTTCTTCTGTCTCGCCTGAAAGGTAAATAACCATATATTAGGAATACAACCCGGTGCGGTCGTTCACTCGCATCGCCGGCGAAGGCTCATAGTTCCTCGACGACGATGTTGGAATTGCTGTAGATGCAGATCTCCGATGCGATGCGGAGCGCTTCCAGAGCAATTTCACGCGCCGGCAATTGCGTGTGTTCCATCAAAGCGCGCGCGGCGGCTAAAGCGTATGAGCCGCCAGATCCAATCGCGAGCACGCCGTCATCGGGCGAAATCACGTCGCCATTTCCGGAAAGCAGAAACGCACTTTTTTCATCGGCTACTACCAACAGCGCTTCCAGGTTGCGCAGGATCTTGTCAGTGCGCCATTCTTTGCTGAGCTCGATTGCGGCCCTTTCCAGGTTGCCGTGGTATTGCTCGATCTTTCCTTCAAACCTCGTCAGTAGAGAAAAGGCATCGCCGGTGGCGCCGGCAAATCCCGCCAGAATCTTGTCGTTGTAGAGCCGCCGCACTTTCTTGGCGTTGGCCTTCATCACGGTTTCGCCGAGCGTAACCTGGCCATCCCCGGCCAGCGCGACGCGGCCATCCCGGCGCACGAGTAGGACGGTCGTGCTGCGAATCTTCGGAGAACTCTTCTTGGTCATGAGCAACTACGCACTATAGGAACTCGCGCGAACGTTAGTCAAGCGGGAGTAGTTGGAAGCGCTTTGCACCAAAAACTCAGATTCAGTTTCGTATCTGCCCCGGCGGATTCAAGTTTCAAGTGCAACAACTTGATCCATGCGTCTGCGCCAGAGGCGCAGTGGCAAGGTAGCCAGTGGCAAGCGCGCAGCGCGCGGCCACTGGGACATCCGAAAACGAAAAGGGCGCCCGGCAAGGGCGCGCGGAATATCAGGCGTGCCGTTACCTCCCGGCGCCCGTGCGGGGCGCAATCCAATTGGGGATACGGATCCAGTGGCCGCGCGCTGCGCGCTTGCCACTGGCTACCATCCTTCCGCCCCTGCCGGCGCGAGGAAACCACAACGGCAACCGGCTGGGTTTCGCAAGCTGAGTCGATGGATCAATTTCAACATCCATTGGTTGCACTTCTAAATTGAATTCGCGAATGGAAAATGACATTTGGAAGATCCGTTAAGCAAACGCGATAAGAGCTTGCCACAAGCTACCTTCCTACGGAGCGCCCGTATTGGTCTATACTCCCACCCATGCGATACAGACAATTCGGCCGGACTGACTGGCAGGTCAGCGAGATCGGTTACGGCATGTGGGGCATGGGCAGTTGGTCGGCGTCGGACGATCAAGAGTCTCTGGAATCATTGCAGGCGGCGGTGGAACTCGGCTGCAACTTGTTCGACACCGCCTACGCTTATGGGGACGGCCGGAGCGAAGGGTTGCTGGGCCAAACCGTGCGCGCCAATCGCGACCAACGGCTGTACACCGCCACCAAAATTCCGCCGCTGAACAAGCAATGGCCGGCGCGTTCTACGTTTACTCTGCAGGAATCCTATCCGCCGGATCACATCGAGGAATACGTGCATCGCAGTCTGGAGAACGCCGGACTGGCGAGTTTTGACCTGATGCAGTTTCATACCTGGGACGATTCATGGCTCCGCGATGACCGCTGGTTTTATAAGTTGGACGACCTGCGCGGCCAACGCTTGATTCATGCGATCGGCATCAGCCTGAATCGTTGGGAGCCATGGAACGGCGTGCAGGCGGTGAAGACCGGCCAAATTGATTCTGTCCAGGTGATCTACAACATCTTCGATCAGAACCCGGAAGACGAGCTGTTTCCCGCATGTGAAGAGATGAAGGTGGCGGTAATCGCGCGCGTGCCGTTTGATGAAGGCACCTTGACGGGAACGCTAACCAAGGAAAGTCGCTGGCCGGAAGGAGATTGGCGCAACATCTACTTCGTTCCCGACAACCTGATTCCCAGCGTCGAGCGAGCTGAAGCGCTGAAAGAGTTACTGCGAAATTGGAACCACGAGCACAGCACGCGGATGACCATGCCGGAGCTGGCGCTGCGCTTCATTCTGAGTAACCCGACCGTGAGCACGATTATTCCGGGGATGCGAAAACTGTCGCACGTGGAAACAAACATCGCTACCAGCGAGGCGGGTCCCCTTCCCGACGAATTACTGCGGCAACTGAGATCACATCGCTGGGTCCGCAAACCGGCCTCCTGGTCGAATTGATTTGTGGCGTCGGGACTTGTTCGAATGTAGAGCCGCTCGCGATAGCGAGCGGTTTAGAACCGCTTGCTACCGCAAGCGGCTTTGTGGTTGGCGATCGCGCAACTAGGCACCTAGACATTGCTGGGACAGCACCCAAACGCTACTGAAATGCAATTGGATTTTGGATAGGTTACCGCGTGGTTTTTCCTTCTATGCAGCAGCGGGCCGGAAATGAAGCAGGCTGAGGATGAAGATCACGATAACGACGATGACTTGCAGCAGATACATGATTCCTCCCCAACCATAGGATTGCAGCTAATTAGACCGAAACTTCAGTTGGGAGTTTAATCACCAGTCCGTTTGCTGGATATCACTTTGCCGCAGACGACGGTATTTTGACGCAGGCCGTCTCTTTTGCGTGACGAATTGCAGTGTGGAACAGGCTATTCTGCCTGTTCTTTTTATTGCCCTCCGCCAGGCCCATGCCACTGAGAGGGGGGCATCTCAATCACTTCGTCGCTCGGACGTGCAGCGTCAGTACAACCTCATCTCTGATTAAATTATCAGCGGCGCCGGCGTAGTTGATGCCGAAATCCTTCCGGTTGATGGCGAAGGTGCTTTCGACGGTGACGGCTTCAGGCGTGGCGGCGATCTTTGCCGGGAAGGTTATCGCCTTGGTCACACCGTGCAATTGCAGGTTGCCGGTTACGGTGTGGGTGGCGTCTTTGTCACCGCCTGGCTTTATCTCAGTTGAAGTGAATGTGGCGGTGGGAAATTTCGCTACGTCGAAAAAGTCGGGTGTCTGCAGATGCTTAGTTAAGCCCGGATCGTCCACTTTGACTGAAGCCATTTCGATGCTAACCGTGACGCTGCTGGTCTCAATCTTGCCGGTGTAGTTGACGGCGCCGGAAAACTTCTCAAAGGAACCATGATGGCTGCCGGTAACTTTGGAGGCGTCGAATTCGATTTTGGAGTTTGCGGGCGTGATGGAATATTTCTCGCCGGCAGTGGCCGCCGGTGAAGTAGCGGGTGCAGCATCACCCACAACGGCCTTCGACTTATCGCTGGCAGGATTAGAACAGGCACAGATTAATAAGAGTGCGGATAGCAAAACTGTAATGCGAATCATTTGAAACTCTCCTTGAGCGTTGAGATTTCCTGCCAGTAAACAATATCGCCGGGCGGCTGACAACTTCTTCGCCTGCGCCGCCGCGGAAAAGCGCTGACAAGTCAGCGCATTCCAAAGCCGGTTCGCTACGGAATCAATAACAACTTCCCGGTGGTTTTTCTGCCTTCGAGATCGCGGTGTGCCTCACCAGCTTCGGCCAGGGGATAGGTCTTATGTAGGCGAAGCTTCAGATTGCCGTCGGCGATCATTCGCAAGACTTCATTTGAGCGCTGTTCGAGTTCTTCGCGCGAATGTATGTAGTGATGCAGACTGGGCCGCGTCAGGAAGAGCGATCCTTTCTGCGACAGTTTGATTAGATCGAAAGGCGGCACCGCGCCGCTCGCCCCGCCGAAAAGCACCAGATAGCCGCGCGGCTTTAGGACATTAAGGTCTCTTTCAAAAGTGGACTTCCCTACTCCGTCGTAAACAACATGCACGCCCTCATTATTCGTTAATCGTCTGGTTTCAGTCTCAAAGTCCTGCTGGGTATAGACGATCACTTCATCCGCGCCGGCTTCACGTGCGAGCTGCGCTTTTTCCTCTGTCCCGGTGGTGCCAATCACGCGGGCGCCGCGAAGTTTGCACATTTGCACGACCAGCGCGCCGACGCCGCCCGCGGCAGCATGGACCAGCGCCGTCTCACCGCGCTGAACGGGATACGTGCTATGCGTTAGGTAATGCGCTGTCATTCCCTGCAGCATGGCGGCGGCCGCTTGATCGAAGTCGAGCGTGTCAGGGATCTTAACCAAACGTTCAGCCGGGACGGCGGCATACTCCGCGTAAGCACCAGCGACGCCCGTGTAAGCTACGCGGTCGCTCGCTTTTAGGTTTGTCACTTCAGCACCCGTGGCGGTGACCACGCCGGCGCCTTCCTGGCCCAACGTCAAAGGAAGCGGCGCGGGATAACGACCTTCGCGAAAGTAGACATCGATGAAGTTCACCCCGGCGGCTTTGATTTGGACAATGGCTTCATTTGCTTTGGGAGTGGGCTGCGGCAAGTCGACCAACCGCATGACGTCTGGTCCGCCGGTCTCAACAATTTGAATGCCTTTCATGGGAGTTATCGTAAAGCGTAAACGGCAAGCCGGAATCGGCTTTACCTGGCGTTAAGCGTGCATCCTTTTCAGCACGCCGCCTTCCGCGTCCGCGAGCGGATGAACCACGATAAAAGCGTTCGCATCCAGGTCATGAACCACCGACTTGATGCGCCCGATTTCCAGGCGTGTAACGACGCAGAATAGAATATTCTGGTCTGCATCACTGAGGCCGCCGCGTCCTTTGTAGACCGTCACGCCGCGCTCCAGGTCGCGAATGATCGCCTGGCGGATCTCCTCGTTGCGCTCGGAGATGACGATGATTCCGGTGTATTCCTCCAGGCCGTGAATAAGAAAGTCAACAGTCTTCGATGCGGCAAAGTATGTCAGCATCGAATAGAGCGCGGGTTCAATCCCGAGAAAGAACGCTGCCGCCAGGAAAATGAAGACGTTCAGGATGAGAATTACATCGCCAACCCTGAGCAGATTACTGCTCTTGCTGATCAGTAGCGCCGTGATCTCCGTTCCGTCCAGCACTGCACCGCCGCGAATGGCTAGGCCGATGCCTGCGCCGATGAAGAAGCCCCCGAAAACAGCAGTGAGTAGTTTGTCAGGCGTGACATCCGGAAACTCTACAAACGCCAGACAGAGCGATAAACCCGCAATTGCCAACGTGCTCTTAAGCGCAAAGATCTTACCGACCTGACGTAGACCGAGTGCGATGAAGGGAAGGTTGATAACGAGGATAATGATCGCTAAGGGCCGGTGAAGCTGGTCAGCGAGCAGCATCGAGATTCCAGTAACGCCGCCGTCGATAAACCGGCTGGAAAGGAGGAACCCTTTCAACCCAAAGGCGGCCGAGAAAATACCCAGAATGATGAGCAGCACGTTTACAATCTCGCGAATCGTTCGTTTCATGACCGGATAGAATAACCCGAAAGTTCCCAGCCATGAATGTCAGCTACAAACCCACGTTCGGCACAGCAGGGCAATACGATTCGCGATATAATGAAGACTGAGTTTAGGTCGAATTGGAACAACCGGGGGCAAACTGGCGTTTGCTTTACAGAGGATTAATAAGGAGCACCAAATGAGCTGGAATTCACCTTCGTGGCAACAACCGTCGGACAGACAGCCGGAGCTGGCTGTACCCGGCGTGACTGACGAGCGCGTGGGCGCTTTTCTCAGCAAGGTCTATGGCTGGATGTTCGGCGGCCTGCTCATTACGGCCATGACCGCTTTCGCGGTGGCTACGTCGCCGACGCTGATAGAAACACTGATCCTAAACCGGATCGTGTTCTGGGGATTGCTGTTCGCGCAGCTCGGCGTAGTCTTCTACCTGTCGGCCCGCGTGAATCACATCGCACCGGGAACAGCAGCAGCGCTCTTCATCCTTTACTCAGGCCTGGTGGGGGTGACTTCGTCCGTGATCTTGCTCATCTACACCGGCTCATCCATCGCCTCGACTTTTGTAATTGCGGGCGGAATGTTCGGCGCCACCGCGATCTTCGGAACGCTGACGAGAAAGAGTCTGGCGGGTGTGGGCCACTTTATGTTCATGGGCCTAATCGGGTTGATTCTTGCTTCGCTGGTAGGCTTTTTCTGGCAGAGCGATGCGCTGCAATTCGTGATTTCAATTGTCGGTGTCGTGGTGTTTACGGGCTTAACCGCATGGGACGCGCAACGGCTGAAGCAGATGGCGGTGGCCTTGCCAGACGGACGCGTTGGTTCGTACGCGGTCGTAGGCGCACTTTCGCTCTACCTGGATTTCATCAACCTGTTTTTCTTCCTGTTGCGGTTAATGGGCGGGCGGCGGAATTAGTATTGCGCGGTAATCTTTTGGCGGGAACGGCGAAAATCGAATTGTGACTAAGGTCCGAGCTACTTCCCTTCTTCAAGCCGGCGTTTGATTAGCAGTTCCGAAAGTTCTGGCACAACTTCCCAGGCAATTTCCCGAACCACTTTTTCCGACATGTGCTCAACGACGCGCCGGGCAATCGCATCGATGTCGGCCGCGGAGAGGTGGCGGCTATCAGCCGACTCGGCCGTGCGCGAGGGAGCACTGACATCCTCTACGTGGGAAGCTACCGAAGCCGGGACCGGCGAACCCTCTGATTCGTCAAGCTGGGCATCAACTGGAATGAGAGACGGAACGATGTCCCAGGAAACCGATTGTGCGGCTTGCGCTGTCTCGGGTTGGTGAACCGGTTGATGCTCCAGGGCTTCGTACTTTTCCGGTGTGCTCAGCCGCGACTGATCAGACCATCCCTGCTCAAATTCTGACTCGTAATCTGTCTGGGACGTTGAATAGCCGGCGGTCGATCCTACGATCGCGGGCTCGACCATTTCGCCCTGGCTGTCGCGCTCTTCCGCGGCAAAGGAGGCAACGGGTTCCTCTTCGAGTTCCAGAATCGAATCGTCATACGCCGCCGGCGCGGGCGCTGCATCCAAATCTCCCAGATCCAACAACATCTCATCAATCGTAAAGTCGTTGCCTTCCGGCGTCGCTTGGGGTTGCTCGGTCATATAATCCATACGTTCTACTCTCAAAGGCATATCGGGTTGGGATTCACGTGCGGAGCTGTAGTCGCCCAGCGGCTGCGCCATATCCACCGCATATTCGGTGGCCGGGTTCGCCATCAAAAGATCGCTCGCGAAGGCGTCAGGTTCCGCCGACGGTTCATCCAGGGGTTTCGTATCAGCGGTCGTCAGCTCAATCTCCGCAGTACTCAACCGCTTCGGTGAATCGGGCTGGTCTTCACTTTCGCCGGCTGCCGATTCATCGATCGCGCTGACGCTGCCAACCGCGGCGGCTTGAGCGAACTGGCCTTCAGCCAGATCATCGGTGGAGAGCTTCCGCGTATTGGCTTCTTCTTCAGCCGGGTTTTCCGACAAGTCTTTTGCACGGTCTTCCGCAGGCGAGCCACCCAGCAGCGTGCCCACTCGATTGACCAGTTGTCGAATTGATTGGAAGGGCTTCGTCAAGACATCGTCCGCGCCGACCCGGCGGGCCTCCGCTTCATCGAATGGCTCGAAAGAGCCAACCAGAAGCATAACAGGAATGTGTTGGAATCGCTCATTTTGTTTAATCGCGGCGCAGACTTCGTAGCCGGTGCGGCCCGGCATGATTACATCTGCCAAAACAACGTCGGGAGCGAACTCTTCGAGCTGAGCCATGGCCTGATCGCCATCACTCGCGCTCGCCACGCGCATTCCTTCGTCCACAAAGGTAAGCTCGACGACTTTTTGAATGGTTAGTGAGTCGTCGGCAACTAAGAGCTTTAATCCGGAAATCACGATTCCCTCGTCGGCAAGTGGGGCAGGCAATTGACTGGCAGCCTGCTCAAGGGGCTGGATCGAAACCTAACACCCACGGCAATCGCGCGTCAAGATGTTTGGAAAAGTGGGTAGCGCGCGGGCTTTAGGGCGTGACCACGATATCGTCGGCGGTATTGGGTTTGCCATCTGCGCCGGGCGAGCGCAGGGTGAAGGCGCGGCTCTGACCCTCGTATTGGTACGGTTGGTGCCAGGGGTCGATGCGAATGATTTGCGAAAGATACCGCGGGTTCAAATGGTCAATCAGTGCGACCAGACTATCAGAGACTACGTAGGATCCGCGCTCGCGCTCGTAAGCTTTCAAGGCGGTAGCGATGGTTTGCATCTCGGAACGAGCGCGCGATGTCTTTTCCGCATTTAGAGCCCGCACCAGCAGATCCACATCCTCCCACTTTCTATCTCCGGTGCGAATTTCAGCCACGCGCCATTTGCCGCCATCACCCTTAGTCAACCGAAATGCAGTTTCCACCTGGGCCACGACGGCGGCCGAATTCCCCATCGGCGAAATCTCTTTGACACGCACGGCGTCCGAGGGCAACTCAATGCCGGCCATGCGCGCGATTACCCGGCGTGCTTCCTTCATTGACAAGCCATCCGCTGCGCTCGCCGGCCTTACCAATGTCAAAGAAACCAAAGCGGTCAGGCTCGCGCAAATTGTCGCGGCCACAAAAAATAGTCGTCTGTTCATAAACGAACTCCGGTCAGTTGCGATTCAAAGGAAGTGCGGCGAGCAAACTCATGACAGGTGGCGCGGAAGTTTTTACGAGCTGCTCTTGCCAATCAACATGCGTAGCATGATTTGTAGTTGCGCGGTGGTGAAAGGCTTTGGCAAAAAGACTACGGCGCCGGCCGCGAAGCTATCGGAAGAGAGTTTCGGATCCTGCTCCGCGGTCATCATCATCACCGGAATCCGCATCAAGCGCTTTTCCGTTTTCATGTAGCGCACCAGTTCGGGTCCCGTGATGTGCGGCATCACCACGTCAAAGACTGCCGCCGTAAAGTTCGTATCGTCGTGCAGGATCTTATAGGCCTCGCGGCCGTCTCTCGCAGTGATCACCGTGTAGCCCTCTTTCTCCAGAATGGTTGTAACCAGACGGAGAATCGCGGGATCGTCGTCAGCGACGATGATGCGGCGGGCGTGGTTACTTTTAACCGCTTGAGAATCGTTCATTGGTTACCTGAATCAGACTTCGACAGCGCGACTGCTCTCGCCGGCCCTGGCCGATAGTTCCGCCGCCAGCTTGATTGCTGCGACCATACTCGAGTGTTCCGCCAGGCCCTTTCCCGCTATGTCAAACGCAGTACCATGATCAACCGAGGTGCGGATGAAAGGCAAACCGAGCGTCACGTTCACAGCTTCACCAAAGGAAAGGCACTTAACCGGAATCATAGCCTGATCGTGGTAGCAGGCCACCACTGCATCGAATTCACCGCGCGACGCACGCAGGAAAATTGTGTCGGCGGGAAATGGTCCCTGCACATTGATATCGTCGGAAAGACGGCAAGACTCGATCGCCGGCAAAATTTCCGACGACTCTTCAAAGCCGAACAAGCCACCTTCCGCGCCGTGCGGGTTTAGCGCGGCAACTGCCAAACGCGGTCGCTCAATCCCCCAACGCCGAAGCTCATAGTGAGTGAGCCTGATTCGCTTTTCCACGCGCCCGCGCTCGACCATCCGGATGGCTTCCGCCAGCGGAACGTGGGTCGAAAGAAGTACCACCCGCAGGTTTTCTGCGACAAAGCCCATGGCGTAGTCTTCGGCCCCGGTCAGTTGGGCCAGGAATTCTGTATGGCCGGGGAAACTGTATCCGCCCAAAAACAACGCCCGCTTGTTAATCGGCGCCGTCGCCATTGCGTCGATGTCCCCCGAGGCACACAACTCCACCGCCGATTCGATGTATCCGGCAGCAGCCTTTCCGGCTGCGCCGGATTCAATCCCGGGTTCGATGTAACCGCCGATGTTGTCGAGGTGAAAAATTACCGGCGAGTCCAGGTGAACGGGTAACGGTTCACCCTTGCGCACAATGTCGTAGCCACTCTGCAAATCCAGCGTGCGGGCGGTGTGAGCCAGCAGTTGCGCATCGCCAATGATGATCGGAACGCAAATCCTTAGGACTTCTTCTTCGGCCACCGCTTTGAGGACAACTTCGGGACCGATTCCAGCAGGGTCTCCCATCGTAATGCCGATCCGGGGCCGCTGCCGCCGCGATCGGTTGCTGTGAGTCGAGCTGTGCGGCGAATCTGCCATGGCTTAACACGGATAAGGCAGGTCGCGGCGGAGAGTTGTCGCAGTGACCATCTGCCTCATCGGTGGCGGAACGCGTCGCGAACTATTCAGTCGCGACGCGGTCCTCAACCTTGTACATGTATTTGATGTTGTGTTTGAGAACGAGAAGATTGGGCGCCGCTTTGCGATTCACTTTGAGGGCGCTGCGGTCATACCACTCAATGGTGCCCTCGATTTCTTCGCCGTCCTGCAGAACGATCAGCATGGGCGTATGCGCATCGATCTGCTTCTTGTAATAGAAAATCTCCGCGTTGGTTTCCGACGGTGGCGGGACACGCTTGCGCACCTGCACCGGAGCTGCTGGCTGAGCGGCCCTTTGGGGTGCATGCGAACTCTCGCCCCCACCGCGGGGCGGACTGCCATTCTGCCGGGGGCGCTGCGGGGGAAGATCCCGCCCCTTCGTCTTAATATCAGCCAAAGTTGGTCTTATTAGTTTGCGATTCACAGTAACTTTCTACCTCCATCGGTTAAACCGGAACGCGCTCTTCCCTGCCAAGCGCTGCGGCATCATCTGGGCAATGATGGGGAATTATTAACTTACTCTCGCAGGCGACAGCCTCCGAGGAGAGAAGTGAAAAACTTAATCCGTAATTACATATCAGGGATTGGCGGACATGCTACACGAGACAATGAGAAAAAGCAAAAGCAAACGCATCATCCTCCGTGAACGAGCGTTGATCACTAACGACTACTTTGGGGGAACAAAAATTGGCAGGCGATCCTGTCAGAACCGCCTGCGGTAGCGGGCGGGCCCGTCGATTGCGGATTGCGGAATGCAGAATGCGGATTGGAAAAGAAATGGCGAGTGGTCGCTTATTCCGAAATCCGCGTTCCGCAATCCGCAATCCGCAATCGAAAGGTCCGCCCGCCACCGCAGGCGGTTCTGACAGGAGAAGTCTAGTCTGCTTTCTTACGAATGAACGTCGGTACGTCCAGGTCTTCTGAGCGCGCAGCGTTTATTCCCGGCCGCGTCACATCGTCACCCGGTCGCTGCGTATAGCGCGGCGGTGCGGTGGGCAAAGAGACGGTCGCCGGCGGTGCAGCCATCATGGCCGCATCGGCAGCGAATCCTGTCGCAATAACCGTGATCTTCACTTCGTCCCGCATCGTCTCATCGATCACGGCGCCGAAAATAATATTCGCATCTTCGTCAGCCGCTTCACGAATTACTGATGACGCCGCGTTGACTTCGTAGAGCGTCATATCCGGTCCGCCGGTTATGTTAATGAGCACTCCCCGCGCACCCTGAATCGTGGTTTCTTCCAACAACGGCGAAGAGATCGCCTGTTGCGTGGCTTCAATAGCGCGGTTTTCACCACTCGCACGGCCGGCCCCCATTAAGGCCATACCCATTCCGGCCATGATCGCTTTGACATCAGCGAAATCAAGATTGATCAAACCCGGAACGGTAATCAGGTCGCTGATTCCCTGCACCGCCTGGCGCAGCACATCATCCGCCACCTTGAATGCTTCACCCAGGGGAGCAGTATTCGCTACCGTGTGCAGCAGACGCTCATTCGGAATGGTGATCACCGTGTCCACGCATTCATGCAGCTCGCGCAGTCCTTCTTCAGCCTGCATCATGCGTCGCCGACCTTCGAAGTGAAACGGCTTCGTCACTACTGCCACTGTCAGCGCATTCAATTCAGTCGCCAGCGAGGCAATGATGGGCGCGGCTCCCGTTCCAGTACCGCCTCCCAAACCCGTAGTGACAAAGACCATGTCCGCGCCTTCCAGCACTTCGATGATCTTTTCCGTATCTTCGAGCGCAGCCTCGCGTCCCACGATGGGATCGGCGCCGGCTCCGAGGCCTTTAGTGAGTCGTCCCCCCAGTTGAATCTTGATCGAAGCCTTTGAACGTTTCAGCGCCTGCAGGTCGGTATTGGCTACGAGAAACTCAATCCCCTCGATGCCGGCGTCGATCATTCGATTGACAGCGTTACCGCCTCCGCCACCGATGCCGATAACTTTAATGCGCGCGCCGGTGATCGGCGGCTCGTCATCGATGAAGATATTTATGCCTTTGCCCGGCTCGCGGACGTCTGGTGTCATAGGTAATTCCTCTCTCCCTATTCGGGAAGGCTTCCAGGGCCGTTTTCGTTTATATTGGGCTGGTTCCGTCATAGGCGTCTATATCTTGCGGACTATATATTGTGTCGATCGGCGCGCCAGCATACAACAACTTGTCAAATAATACTACTGAAACGATTGCGAAATTTTGAGACAAAATGCGTGAGCTTGCCGGTAGTGCCCCGTTTTACTGCCCCGGCACGCAACTCGAGCGTCTGCGCGCGCTGTGACACGAGTGCGAGGCCCGCAGCGGCTGCCCAGCCCGGACTTTGAATGTCCTCTACCAACCCGCCAAAACGGTCGCGTTCGGGATATCCGAGGCGCACCGGCGCATCGAAAACCTGCTCAGCGATCTCCACCATTCCATCCAGCAGAGCGCCGCCGCCTGTTAACACGACGCCGCTGGAAAGTTGCCGCTCCCAACCTGAATCCTTGATCTCATCAGCGACGTGCATCAGAACTTCTTCCGCGCGCGGCTGCAAAATGTCGCAAAGGATTTGCCGCGAAAGTTGGCGCGGCGCCCGACCACCAACTGAAGGCACTTCGACCAGCTCGCCTCTTTCTGAATCGGACAATGAACTGCTGGAGGCGCAACCAACGGCGCGCTTGATCCGCTCAGCCTCTGGAATCGGTGTGCGCAAACCGAAGGCGATGTCATTGGTGAAATGCGATCCGCCCAGGGGAAAAACCGCGGTGTGCTGTACCGCTCCCCGCTGATAAACGACCAACCCAGTCGTTTCGGCTCCGATATCAACCAGCGCGGCGCCAAATTCCTTATCATCGTCACTCAACGATGCTTCCGCCGCCGCCAGTTGTTCCAGCACCATATCTGCCACCACCAAACCGGCGCGATTCACTGCGTTGATAGCGTTTTGACGCGCGGTCACTGGGCTGGTGACGATATGGACCTTGACTGCCAGGCGCGCTCCCATCATCCCAATTGGGTCGTTAATGCCATCCTGATCGTCAACGATGAATTCTTGTGGCAGCCGGTCGACGATCTCGCGTCCGGCGGGAAGCTGGATGGCACATGCCGAATCGATCGCGCGCCTGACATCGTCGGCAACAATCTCGCGATCGCGACCGGAAACCGCCACGATCGCCTGGCCGTTAAACCCAATGATGTGCGAACCAGCCAAATTGATCGTCACCTCTTCCGCTTCCAGCCCGCTCATCCTTTCTGCTTCTTCAACTGCGCGCTTGATAGCGTCCACGGCTGCATCGGGATTGACGATCACGCCTTTGCGCAAGCCGCGCGCTTCGGACTCGCCAATACCGATGATGTCCAGCAGCCCGCCTTCGCCAGGCTCGCCGACGATACACGTCACCTTGCTGGTACCGATGTCCAGTCCCACGGTGTGCTGCGCGCGTTTGGCCATTAAGCTCTGCTCCTTCTCATGCTGGGGGTCATCCGGTCGGACGAGACCGGGTAAGGGCTTTAGCTTCGTCGCGTGATTTAGTTTTATTGCCGCCTCGATCGTTGTCAGTCTGTTTACCGGTTGGCTTCGCCGTCGTCAGGCTGTTCCCCGTCGCGGCAACCTTAATGCGCTTGCTCGCTGCCGCCGCTGGGTCGCTCGGTTCAACCACTCGCGCGACATCACCAGCGGCGTCGCCGATAGTCGAGACCTGGGTGCCGGTTGCATAACCAACAATCGCCCGCACTCCCTGCGTGATGTCCACGTACGTGATCAAGCCGCCCTGCGGCTGCGCGCGATACTCGTCCAGCGTCTTCAGCGCGTCCTGCAAACGCTTGCCCGGGTCCTTCGCACCCAGGCGAACGTCGATCTGCGAATCCGCTCCCGCTAACTGCGCGCGGACGTCGCGGATATCAATCAGATTTACTTCGCTTACTCGATCGGCCAATCCAGCCGCGCCCCATTCGCGCCTGAGCTCCAGATACTTCTGCATCCGCTCGACATTTTCCAGGCGCGCTTCTTCCGTGGCGTCTTCGTTCCAGCCGCGAATGAAAAATGCCGGGATCTGATCGGTTGGCGTCATCTCGCGAAGAACGATGGCGTCCTCATCCGCCCACAGAAAATGACCGGCCGTTGTGCGGACTACACCTGCGGGCACGCGTTCGCTGATGCGGACACGCAAACCGTCCGGCAGCACGCGCGTTACGACTGCGGTCCTGATGCCCGGCAGCCGCTCGATTTCCGCGCTGATAGCCGGCAAATCCGCGCGCCAAACACCGCTCCGGCTGGCCGCATGGCGCACCAGGTTTGCCACTTCATCGGGCGAAGTCCGCGATGTGCCGGAAACGTCCACTCGACGGACCTGGAAGAAGGAAGCCGAGGTCGCTGTTCGATAGCCGACAAAAATCATGACGGCGGCCGCGACCACCAGGACGACTTTTGCGGCCCGCGGCAGGTAAGCGAACAGGCGTCGCATGACACCGCCGTCGCGACTCTTCACGCCGCTGTCGCGCCGCGCCGGGCGCTGCGTGAAGGTGGCTGAACGACCCTTGGCCGGTTGCGTGCGGCGTCCGCCTCGCGAGGTAATGACTTGATCTTTCAAGAGTGTGCCTTCCTTTCCGGCGACTCAGCAGAATTCAGTTCGGTTGGAGTTACCTGCCCGTTTTCGCAGGCCTCGCCGACAGCGTTTTCCTGAGTGGAGGTGAGCGGCCGTGAGCGCCACAACTCAACCTCGTATTCCAATTCAAGCCCGTGCTCGCGCTTCACGCGTTCTCGAATTTCTTCAGCCAGCGCCAGCGCGTCCGAGGCCTGGGCGTTCTCGCCTTCAGTGACAATGAAGTTCGCGTGTTTGGGGGAAACTACGGCGCCGCCGCGTCGCGATCCTTTCATGCCCAGCTCATCAATAATCTTGCCGGTGCCAATTGGACTGTCCGGCGGGTTCTTGAAGAAACAACCCGCGGAGCGGGCGCCGTGTGGCTGCGTCGCCAGTCGTTTGCTCTTCGCGTCTTCCATTCGCGCCTGTATTTTTTCCACCTCATCCGGTCGCAGATGCAACGTGGCGCCCAACAACAACTCGCCTTCGCGAAATGACGTGTGCCGGTAATCCCATTTGATTTGCCGGCCGGGCACTTCTACCACCTGCCCATCGCGAGCGACTCTGACACTTTCCGTGACCGTGCCGATCTCGTGATCGTAAGCGCCCGCGTTCATCCAGAGCGCCCCGCCGACAGTTCCCGGAATTCCTCCCAGCCCCTCTATGCCGGCCAAACCGCGGCGAGCGGCGTCAATGCATAAGCGCGGAAGCGAATAACCCGCGCTGACTGAAACTCGTTCGCCTTCAAATACCGGATCGCCCTTTAACTCTTTCAAACTCACCACCACGTAGTGATGATCGTTGTCATCGGCCAGGACATTGCTGCCGGAACCTAATGCGCGCCACGACACTTGCGCTTCATCCAACGCCTGGATGACGGCAGCGGCCTGCGCTTCCGTCTCCGGCGAAATAACCCAATCGATGGCGCCGCCCACACGCAAACTGGTTAACTCAGCAAAGCGCCGGCCTCGTTCCGCGCGCACCTGAAAGCGGGCCGCGATCTCTTCGATGGCTTCATCGCGACGGCGAACATCCAAATCTGTTACTGCTTCCGTTTCCATTCGCACTATGCCGTTTTCGATTCGCCCTGTTCGCGCAACAGGGAAATCAATTCATCGCCAACCTTGTAAATCGTCCCGGCGCCCAGTGTGATCACCAGGTCACCCGCGCGCACGTTATCGCGGAGAACTGCGGCGGCGCCTTCGATGGGCCCAATGTATTCGGCGTTCTTGTGGCCGTAACTCTTGATTCGTTCCGTCAGCACCTGAGCATCAATTCCCTCGATCGGATTTTCACTGGCCGCGTAAATATCCGAGACCATCAACACGTCTGCGTTGTTAAAGGCGCGGGCAAACTCTTCCATCAAATCATGCGTGCGCGTGTACCGGTGCGGCTGAAACAGAACTACGATGCGCTTGTCCGGCGCGGCAATCTTCGCCGCCGCCAGGGTGGCTTTGACTTCCGTCGGATGATGACCGTAGTCATCAACCACCAGCACCCCACCTTCTTCACCGCGGAATTGAAAACGCCGGTCGGCGCCGGTGAACTCGGCCAGCGCCTTCTTGATTTGATCGAACGGAACCTGCAGTTCCAATCCCACCGCAATCGCCGCCAGCGAGTTGTAGACGTTGTGCAGTCCGGGAACGCGCAACGTAACGTCACCAATCACTTCAGTCCCCTGCCACACCGTGAACCTGGAACCAAACGCGTGATCGAATTGGATGGCATGCGCCGACACATCGGCCTGGGCGCTGAGGCCGTAAGTGACGTGACGCCGTTCCACGCTTGGAATCACTGCCTGCACGTTCGGATCGTCCAGACAAAGGACTGCCGCGCCGTAGAACGGGACCTTGTTGACGAAACTGACGAAGCACTTACGCACGTCATCCATATCGTGGTAGTAGTCCATGTGCTCGCGGTCGATGTTGGTGATGACCGCAATCGTGGGCGTCAGCATTAGAAACGAACGATCGCTCTCATCGGCTTCGACCACCATCAGATCGCTTTTCCCCAGCCGTGCGTTGGAACGATAAGCGCGCACCACACCGCCAACCACAAACGTTGGATCCAGATTCGCGCTGCCCAGCACCGTCGCGACCATCGACGTCGTAGTAGTCTTACCGTGGGAGCCGGCGACCGCGACCGAATAAGGTTTTAGACGCATCAGCTCTGCGAGCATTTCCGCCCGCGGGATTACCGGAATCAGCCGTCGACGCGCTTCCACGATCTCAGGATTGTCATCGCGCACCGCGGTCGAACGAACCACGACATGGCAGTTGCCGATGTTTTCCGCGCGATGGCCTTCTTTGAAATCGACCCCGAGCAGTTCCAGCCGATCGGTGGTTTCCGATCTCTTCTGATCAGAACCCGACACGCAGAAGCCAAGGTTCGCGAGAACCTCGGCGATGCCCGACATACCGATGCCGCCAACACCGACAAAATGAACAATTTGAATGCGACGAAACATAAGTAACTCAGCCTCTAGCCTCTAGCCTCTAGCCTCTAGTTTCTAGCCTCTAGCCTTCACCAACTCCTCCATCAAATCCACACTCGCAGTCCCCGCATCCTTCCGCGCCAGTGAGCGGCTCGCATCCTCCATTCGCGAAATCTCCGCCGGGTTCGCGATCAGTTCCATAATCTGGCCCGCCAGTTTCTCCCCGCTTAAATCCTTCTGCAAAAGCATTCGCGCGGCTCCCGCCGCCTGCAACGCCTCCGCATTCTTCCGCTGGTGATCATCCGCCGCGAGCGGAAATGGAATCATGATCGCCGCCTTTCCCGCCGCCACCAGCTCAGCACTGGTCGTCGCCCCCGCCCGGCAAATAATTAAGTCCGCTGCAGCAAATGATTGCACCATGTCGTCAATGTACTTCTTGACGTCCACATTCCCTTTCCAGTCCGCCGCCTCGTATGCGCCCTTGGTTTTTTCGTAATCGCTCTCTCCCGTTTGATGCGTGATGCGCAAGTTGTCGCGCACCGGCTGCAACAACGGCAGCGCCGCAACCATCGCTTCGTTGATCGCGCGCGCGCCCTGCGATCCTCCGAAAATAAGAATCGACAATGCGCCCGGCTCGCGCTGCTTCGGCGGAATCTCAAAGAACTCGCTGCGCACCGGATTACCCGTCAGCACGCCCTTCCCGCGAAAGTAGGGCAACGCCTCGGCGAACGATACGGCCGCTCGATCGACCCACTTCGCCAACCTGCGGTTCGTCCAGCCCGGCAGCGCATTCGAATCCATCACCATCGTGGGCAGGTCCATGAATACCGCCATCAGCAACACCGGCCCCGAGACGTAACCGCCGGCGCCGACGACGATGTCCGGCTGAAATTCGCGAATCACTTTGCGGGCGGCCAGTAAACTGTTTGGCAGAACTGCCAGGCCGCGCAAACGCGCCGCAGCGCTGACATTCTTCAGACCCGCGCTTTCAATGAGCGAAAGTTCAAACCCTGCTTGCGGCACCAGCCGCGCTTCCAAACCCCTTGCCGTGCCGACGAACCGCACTCTCGAACTCGGGTCGCGCCGCATGATTTCGTCGGCGACTGCGATGCCCGGATAGATGTGGCCGCCCGTGCCGCCGGCCGCGATCAATACGCGCATCGCGCTCATCCCTGCCGCGCCGAAGCGGGCAAACGCAGACCCGCCGGCAGCGTCTGCGTCATGGACGCGCGTCCTTTTTGCGCTGCCGCTTTGCCGGCCCGCAGCAGCGCCGCATCGTTCGTTAAATTCGCGTACTGCGAAATATTCAACAGCAACCCGGCCGCAGCCAGGGTCGGTACTAGTGACGATCCGCCATACGAAATGAATGGCAGCGGAATTCCTTTAGCCGGCAGCAGGGCGATGGCCACGCTGATGTTAAAGAGCGCTTGCGCCACAATTCCCACCACCAGACCCAAACCCAACAGCATGCCGAACCGATCCGGCGCACGCAGCGCCGCGCGCATCCCGCGCCAGAGAAACACTGCAAACACCAGCACCACCACGATGGCGCCGAACAGGCCTAACTCTTCTCCCACTACTGCATAAATGAAATCCGAATGCGCGAAGGGAAGAAAAAACATCTTCTGCTTGCCTTGAGCAAAGCCAAGCCCGCGCGTTCCGCCAGAGCCAATGGAAATCAGCGACTGCACCACTTGATAACCTTTGCCCAGCGGGTCGGCCCACGGATCGAGGAACGCGATTATTCGCCCGCGCCGAAACGGACTGAAGATCAACATACAGACGACAACGAAAAGCATCGGCAGCGAGACCATCGCCAGGTGCCACACTCGCACACCCGCCGAATAGCAAACGGCAAAGCAGACAATCGCCAGCATCATCGCCGTTCCCAGATCGGGCTCTTTCAAAATCAGAGCTGCCAGCGCCCCCATCACTAACAGGCATGGCGCCAACGTGCGCCAGAACGACGTCTCCTCCCCCGCGCGCTTTTCCAGGTAGTAAGCGAGGAAAATTGCGAAAGCCAGCTTCGCGCCTTCCGATGGTTGAATCGAGAAACTGCCAAAGCGGATCCATCGATGCGCGCCATTAATACTGGGAAAAGCAAATACGGCCAGCAGCAACACGACGGTCCCAATCAGCAGACCGTAAACGAGGCGCCGATTTCGCAGCCGCTGATAATCAAACTGCGTCGCCAAAATCATCGCGCCGAATCCGATTAACGTCCAAACCGCCTGTTTGATGACGTAATGGAACTGGCTGTGCTGTTCGCCCTGCGCGACAACAGCTGAGGCGCTGTAAACCATGACGATGCCGAACAGCGCCAGCCCAATCACCGAGCCAAACAACCATTTATCAGCTTGTAGTTTCCGCGCCATATCAACTTTGAGTTTCGAGTCAGGAGTCGGAACCTGAGGTCAGTACCGCCCACGGTAGTGGGTGGGTAAACCCAAGAACCCATCCGCTACCGCGGACGGTACTGACCTCATCCCCCGAGACTCGAAACTCCAGACTCTAAACTCGAAACTTCTTCCTTAAACACCTGTCCCCGATGCTCGAAGCTGTTGAACATATCGAAGCTCGCACACGCTGGTGCCAGCAAAACGATGTCACCTGGATTGGCTGCCGCGAATGCGCGGCGCACTGCATCGCTCATCTCCGTTGCATGCTCAATAGCCGCCTCACCTTTCAAATCACGTTCAATATTTGCCGCGTCTTCACCAATCAGGATTAACTTCCGCACTGTCGCCCGCACCAGCGGCGCAAGCGGCGTATACGGCGCCTGCTTGCCGCGACCGCCTAAAATCAGGACCACTTTCCCTTCATCATCAGCAAATGCCTCGAGGGCCTTCATCGTCGCGTCGACGCTGGTCGCCTTCGAATCGTTATAGAACCGCACGCCATTTATTTCAGCTACCTGCTCCAGGCGATGTTCCACCGGCCGAAACGACTTAATCGTTTGCCGCAGTGATTCGGGCGCGGCCCCACACGCGAGTGCCGCGGCGAGCGCCGTCAGGACATTTTCGACGTTGTGCACGCCGCGCAGTTGCATTTCGTCGCGAGTCACCAGCACTCGCTCGCCTTCGGTCGTACGCGACACCAGCTCGCTGCCGCGAAGGAACAATCCTTCGTCCAATTGCTTCGTCGTGCTTATGCGCGTGACATGCGCGCGCAACCCACTGGCCCACGAGGACACTATTTCATCGTCGGCGTTAAGGATCGCCACATCTCCCGCCGTCTGATTGCGGAAGATGCGATGCTTGGCGGCAGCATAGTCATTCAACGTTTCATATCGATCCATGTGGTTCGGCGTAACGTTCAGCACGGCTGCCACCGTCGGATGAAAATCGACGGTCGTCTCGAGTTGAAAGCTGGAAACTTCAACCACCGTCCAACCATCCGCGCGCGAAGAATCGACCTGGGAAATCAGCGCCGTGCCGATATTGCCACCCACCTGCACTGTCATCCCTGCGTCTCGCAACATTGCTCCTATCAAGCTCGTGGTCGTAGTCTTGCCGTTGGTGCCGGTGATGGCGACGATGCGACCCTGCAAAAACCGCGAGGCCAATTCAATTTCGCCAATTACCTCTGCTCCGGCGCGATCCGCATAGCGCATCGGAATGCTTTTCGCCGGCACTCCCGGGCTAATCACCACCAGATCGATCTGGTCCAACAACCAGGACGGCGGTTCGCCGGAAAGACAACCAACACCCGCCGCTTTCAAAGCCCGCGCTTCTTCCGGCCATTCATCCACCGGCTTGCGATCGTTTAGGGCGACAATCGCGCCCCTTTGCAACAGAAACTGCGCACTCGCAATACCGCTGCGGGCCGCTCCCATCACCAGAACTTTCTTGCCCGCAAGCTCCACGTTAATTGTCTACAACAACCTCCACCCGTTTAGCGGCGGGCTACTGCCCGCCGGTATGATTCACAACTCATTTAAAGACGGCGGGCGGTAGCCCGCCGCTAAACTTGAAACCTGAGACCTGAGACCCGAACCCTCCTACCGCAGTTTCAAAGTTGACAGACTGAGCAGAGCAAACAGGATCGCCAGAATAAGGAAGCGAAAAACGATCTTCGATTCCTTCCAGTCCTGCATTTCAAAATGGTGATGCAGCGGCGTCATGCGAAACAGTCGCCGCCCGGTTCCCGTGCTGGCCCTGGTCATCTTGAAGAAGCTGACCTGCAACACCACCGAGAACGCCTCGATCACAAAAACACCGCCTACCATTACCAGGATCAGCTCCTGCTTCGTCAGCACCCCAATGGTGCCAATCGCGCCACCGATTGCCAGACTGCCCACGTCACCCATGAAGACCTGGGCCGGCGGCGCATTAAACCAAAGAAACCCCAGACTAGCGCCGACCATCGCCCCGCAAAAAACAGTCAGCTCCGCCGCCTCCGGCCGGTGCGTGAGATCGAGATAACGCGTCCAACGTGAATCGCTAATCAAATAAGTGAACGCCGTCAACGCCGCCATGGCGATGAAGGTCACGCTGATCGCCAGCCCATCCAGGCCGTCCGTCAGATTTACCGCGTTGGTCCAACCGACCAGCACCACCACAATCAGGACCAGGTACAGGAACGGTCCGATGTAGCTGACCCCGTCGGGAATCGCCGTGGCCTTAATAAAAGGAATGGCGACATTCCATGAATACTTCGTGGCGAAGTATCGCGTGGAAAGGTAAAGCACCGCCCAAACCCCAATAGCGATCCCGATCTGGCCCGCTAACTTTTGCTTTCCCGTCAGGCCCAGGCTTCGTTGCCGCGCCATCTTCCGGTAATCATCCATGAAACCGATCGCGCCGAACAAGAGCGTCGCTATCACAGTGATCCAGACATAGACACTCGAGAGCCGCGCCCACAACAAAGTCGAGATCAGCACCGACGCAATGATCAGGATGCCGCCCATAGTCGGCGTTCCGCGTTTCGCCATGTGGGCCTGAGGACCTTCCTCGCGGATTTGCTGGCCGATGTTCCATTTTTGCAAAGCGCGAATCGCGCGGCCGCCAAACAACAGCGAAATCAGCAAGGCTGTAATCGTTGCGTAGGCCGTGCGAAAAGTGACGTACTGAAAGACGTTGAGCCCCTTGACCAGAAGCGACTCATGATCTTTGTAATGGCCATACAACAACTCAAAAAAAATGTAATAGATCATCTTTTCAGACTATCTACCAACGGAAACTGCCGGCGCAACGCGCTAATAACCTTGTCGGTCTCCACGCTGCGCGATCCCTTTACCAACACCAAATCTCCGGCGCGAACTTCGTTTACCAGCGCCGTTCCCGCCGCGTCCGAAGTGGCAAAGAAGCGCGTTGCCCCTAGACCCTCATCGCGAGCGCCGGCGACAATCTCTTCCGCCAGGCCGCGAACGCCCCACAAAACATCGATTTTCAAGGCGGCGATATCGCAGCCTGCTTGCCGGTGCATGGACGCTTCCTGCGGCCCCAACTCCATCATTTCCCCGGCTACCACAATGCGACGCTTTACATTTTCGCCTGCATCCGCCACCGCCCGAACCATGCTGATCAGAGATCGCGGGTTCGAATTGTACGAGTCGTCGACCACCGTAAAGCCTGCCGCAAACTCAAGCACCTCACCGCGCATGTGCGGCGGCACTGCAGTTTTCAAAGCCGCTGCGATTTCCTTCGGTCCAATCTCGAAAGACGTCGCGACCGCCGCTGCCGCGAGCGCGTTCATCAGATTATGACGGCCAGTCATCGGCAACTCGGCTGCAGATTCTCCCAACGGTGTTCGCAGCCGAAAACGATTCAAGCCAAAACGCAGCGTGTCGATTTCAAGGGCAGTCACATCCGCCGGATTATCCAGCCCAAAAGTAATCACCGGTCCGTGACACTTTTCCCTCATGGCCATTACCAGTCTATCGTCGGCGTTCAGCACGGCGGTGCCGCCGGGCTTCAATCCTTCGATCAACTCCGCCTTTGCCGCGGCGATGTTTTCGATCGAGCCGAGATACTCCAGGTGCACCGGGGCAACCAGTAGCTCGACCCCTACGTCTGGCGCCGTGATTTGCACGAGGCGCCGAATTTCGTGCGTCGGCGAAGACATGCCCATCTCCAACACCGCCAGATCGTATTGATCGGGAGAATGCCCTTCGCTCACCATTTGCAACACGGAGAGTGGCAATCCCAAACCGTTGTTGTAGTTGCGCTCACTTTTCAGCACGCGTCGCCCACTACTTCGCAGAATGTGCGCCGTCAACTCTTTCGCAGTAGTCTTTCCAGCGCTGCCCGTGATCCCTACAACGGGGCGGCCCCATTGCTCATACACTTTGCGAGCAAGTGTTTGCAGCGCCGCAATCGCGTCGTCCACCAGCAACAGCCGATCGCTCAAAGCAACGAGCGTTGGATCATTGGCGACTCGATCGCGGCGGGCCACGACGGCGACAACACCGCGTCCGAAAGCGTCGGCGATGAAACCGTGGGCGTCAGCGAAACTGCCATTGAAGCCCGCGCGCTCGTAATCCGGCTGGGAAAGCGCAAAGAACAACTCACCTTCGGCGGCCGAGCGCGAATCGATCGTGAAATTCTTTATTTGTTTGTCAAACAACTCGGCGCTCCAGCCGTTGGCCGTGGCGCCCATTAGTTCTGCCGCAGTTCTAAGATTCACACTATTTCAGCCCTGCGAAGCGCTCGGCGCGCTCTCACCCGTTTCGCGAGCCCCTGGTTCTGCCGTCTCGTTCGACGTTTCGCGTCGAGCTGGTTCAGAGTTGGCTTGCCGCGATCTAATGCGCCGCAGGCGCTGGCGACACGCTTCAACTCTGAACCTGACATCTTTTTCAAATGGGGGATGAAAGCTTTGGGAGTGGGGGATCATCTTTACCTTCTCTGTTTCTCTCGCGTAATGCAAGCCGGCAGCTTGCGCGCAAACCGGGCGTTTCGCATGCCGGCCGGCAGGTGCGCGATCTGCTCAGTTTCTTCGTTCAAATTCCACCCGCACCACTTGTCCCGAGTCAATTTCCATGCCGGGATCCGGTGCTTGCCTTAATGCCCTGCCATCGCCGCGCGCTTCCAGTCTCAGCCCCAATTGCGAACACAGTCGCATCACATCGCGAACACTCTGGCCTCGCAGATCGGGCATCAGCGCACCGCGTTTGGTGGCTGCCGCATAAACTACTTCCTGCACGTCGGTTTTCACTCCGCGCGAAGTCACCCGCGGGAACGTGGCTTGGCGCTGCTGGTCGCTCACTACCGCTTGTGCCGGTTCTTTCCCGGCGAAGTTCGGAGTTTGCGCGATCAGATCAGTCGCCAGATCGACCTGCGTGTCCGGCATCACGTCAAGATCCGGCAGAATCTGTTCGGCAATCTGTCGAAAGACGGGCGCGGCCACATCGCCGCCGTGATATGCACCGGCCGGCTCGTCAATCACCACGATGATCACGATGGCTGGATTACTGACCGGCGCGAAGCCAACGAATGATCCGATGAACTTTGTCTTGGAATAGGTGCGCGTAGCCGGATCGATTTTCTGTGCGGTGCCGGTTTTTCCTGCCGCCCGGTAACCATCCAACTGCGCCCGCTTCGCCGTACCTCTGATGGTCACGCCTTCCAGCATTCCGCGCAAAGCCATCGCGGTCTCAGGCTTCAGCACCTGGCGCTGTTCGAGTTTAGGCTGAAACACCACCGTGCCATCCGGCGAACGAATCTCTTTGACCAGGTGCGGAGGCACTCGCACGCCATTGTTGGCGATCGCTGCGTAAGCCGAAGCCATTTGCATCGGAGTCACGGAAACTTCCTGGCCGATCGCTACCGAGCCAATTGATGAGGGACTCCAGCGCCGCAAGGGATGAAGGATGCCGCCCGACTCACCCGGCAAATCGATGCCGCTGCGCGCGCCAAACCCGAAGCGCGTTATGTAGTCGAACATCGATTCATCGCCGACCATCAAACCTAACTTGATCGCGGCGACGTTGCTTGATTGCTCCAGGGCATTGGCGATCGTCAGCAGGCCGAAGGGATGGTGGTCATGGACCACGCGCTTCGCTACTGTGATCTGGCCCATCTGGCAATTGATCTGATCGTCAGGCTTGACCAGGCCCTTTTCAAGCGCGGCGGAATACGCCACCACCTTGAAGGTCGAGCCCGGCTCATAAGTAGTTTGCAACGCGGGATTGCGCCGGGCCTCAGGCGTCGCTGCCTGCAAATCGTTGGGATTAAAGCTGGGAGCGTTCGCCATCGCCAGAATCTCGCCGGTGCGCGGATCCAACGCGATCGCGCTGGCCGACTTCGCGTGTGTCAGATCGACGGCGGCCTGCAGCGCCTGCTCCATACGATATTGCGCGGTCTGATCGATCGTCAGAACGACTGTCTGGCCGGGATGCGGTTGCACCTCATAACTATCAAACGTTTTGTCGCGGGCGTCCCGCGCTTCGTACAGCCGGCCCGGCTCACCCTTGATCCGATCGTTGTAGTACTGCTCAATTCCGCCCAGCCCGATTTCGTCTATGTTCACAAAACCAAGTACGTGCGCCGCCAGGCCATCGTTCGGGTAATAGCGTTTCGGCTCAGCCTGAGATTTCAGCCACCCCAGGTTTAACGCTTTGAGTCGCGCCGCATCATCCTCGATCAAACGCCGCGCGACCCAGACGAACCGCTTGTTCGAATCTTTCGCTGCCGCAAAACGAGCGCGCAGCACTGCCTTATCGACGGGCAACGCCTCAGCAATGCAGTCAAGACCCTTGTCCAGGTCGGAAATTTTTGTCAGGTCGGCTTCAACGTAGAAGGATTCCGTGTCGATGCTGCGGGCCAGCTCGCGTCCCTGGCGATCCAGCACTTCGCCGCGTCGCGCTACGGTTGTCCCTCCGCGCTGCTGTTGCTGACGCGCGCGTTCAACCAGATCGTCGTGCTGATAGACTTGGAGATTCACCAGGCGGGCGGCGATCAGAAACATCCACCCAACCAACAGGAAGGAAACGATCAGGGCGCGCCGTTGGTAGCTATCCGGTCGAGGCTTGGTTGAAGAGGTGCGCGCAAGCATTTCAATAATCGTGCCCGGCTGATTTGCCGCTTTCCATTACTTGTCCGGCCCACGCGCGGACGGAAAAACCAAAGAGAGTTAGAACGATGCTTTCTACGCATTGCCATGCGAGGGGGAACAAATCTCGCCCGTGCGAACACGGTCTCCGCCGTTATTACCTGGCACGGACAGTGGGCGGCACGTTGGCCGGCAGTTCAGCCTCCTGGCGTTTTACCCTGCGTGCAGGATCAATCTGCCCTGATTGCACCGCGCGCATTCCTAATCCTATGGCCGCGCTTTCCAGCCGCGCCGGCGTAGCTGCGACCTGCTTTGCCAATAACAGCCGGTCCTGTTGGTCCTGCAGTTTCGCCTTCTCGGCCCGTAGCTTCTCGCCTTCATAGCCCAGCCGCACCGCTGAGAAATGCTGACCGGCGGCGTAAACAAATCCGCCGGCCAACACCAGGCCGCTAAGGAGCATCAAGGCCAGCCGTTTGAGAGCTGCGCGATCGCGCTCTCGATGAATGACAAAATTGCGCTGTTTCGAGGGAACTCTCTTCATTTCGGGTCAAACCTCGGAAGAATGTTATGGCCCAGGGTAAAGGCCGGTAGTAAAAGTTATTGGCCGGAGAGCTTGCGGCAGGCCCTCAGTTTGGCACTGCGGGCGCGCGGGTTCTCCGCTACTTCAGTTTCATCGGGCACAACCGGACGGCGCGTCAGTATCTCGACAACCTTGCGAGCGCCGCACGAGCATTGAGGCATGCGCGGCGGACATTCACACCGTCCCGAAAGACGTCGCAGCGTTTGCTTGATGACGCGATCCTCGAGCGAGTGAAAACTAATCGCCACGAAGCGTCCATCCGGTTCTAAAAGATCGATGGCGGAAGCGACGAACTGATCCAGCCCATCTAGTTCCTGATTGACCGCAATTCGCAGAGCCTGGAAGGTCCGCGTGGCAGGATGGATACGCTCACCCGGACGGCGGCCGATGGCTTTCACAACTATTTCGGCCAGTTCCCTGGTAGTGGCAATTGCCTCGCCGCGTTCGCGGCTGGCCACGATTAACTTAGCAATGCGGCGCGATCGTCGCTCTTCACCGTATTCAAAGATCAGTCGTGCAATTTCTTCCTGTGGTAATCGAGCCAGCAGATCGGCGGCTGTTTCTTCCTCACTGCCCGCGTTCATTCGCATATCGAGCGGCGCGTCGAAGCGAAAACTGAATCCTCGCGACTCCGAATCCAACTGCAGTGACGACGCGCCAAGATCGACCAGAATGGCGCTTACGTTTTCAACTGCGGCATCAACCAGCACCGCCTTTATCTCGCGAAAGTTGGCGTGGGCCGCCTGGAACCGGGACTTGAATCGCGCCAACCGCTTTATTGCAAAAGCAATCGCCTCTCGATCGCGATCGATGCCAATCACCCGCGTTGCATCGGAAGCCTCGAGAATCGCTTCGCTGTGGCCGCCTAAGCCCAGCGTGCAATCAACAAACACCCCGCCGCGTTGCGTCGCAAGATATTCAATCGTCTCGCGAAGCAACACGGGGCGATGGGGCGCGCCCCTGCCCCCCAAAGGCGCAGCCATCACCACCGCCCCGTGATCTTGTTCAAAGAACAACTATCAATACAGATTGCCACTGGTCATGCGTCCGTGAAGTTAGATTCCCAAACGCGCAATCGCCGCCTCGTCCTCTTCCGTATAAGGGTCGGACAGCAACCGCTGCTGGAATTTCTCCAGCTCCCAAACTTCCAGGTATGTCAAATAACCGAGCACAGCCACGTCGCCTAAAACCTCCGCGCTCTTTCGCAGCAGCGGGTGAATCAACACCCGGCCTTGCCCATCCATGTTCGACTGCTGGCCGTAGTAGTTAGCGCGATCGAGAAACTTGCGTCGCGCCGGGTCCATCGAAGGCAACAGCGACAAGCGCTGCTCAATGGATTCCCACTCCGGCAATGGATAGATGCGAACACATTCTCCGGTCAAACTGGTCACATAGAAGTTGGCGCCATACTTCTCGTCCAGGAAACGGCGAAACAGAGTCGGCACTTTAAGCCGGCCCTTGGAGTCAATCCGAGCCGTATAGTTTCCTCGTAGCATGGACTTCGGCGCTTGGAACTAGTCAAGATGTGACCCGAACCTGATAAGTTGAGAAATGAGCTTTTGGGTGCCCCAGCGCTCCACTTGAGACCACTTTCGACCACCCTCGACGCATACTACGCCCGTAAATTAGGGGTGTCAATAGGAAAAACCAACGTTTTTAAACGTTCAGGAATTTATTTGCTGGTTAGATGAAAGTGAACAGAATAGCGGCGGCATTCAAAGAATAAACTGATTTCTCCTTTGATTTGCATCCCTTTGCGCGGCGTCGGCTGCGCTTTTTTCCTGCTCATCCCGTACGGCCAGCCCACAAAATCCATTTTTCGATTTCGCCGAAAACGATGCTTGGCGCCGATTCTCAAGAGAGCATAGCGCAGCATCAATCGCTATCTCCGCTTGGCGAGTAGGTCAGTTTCAATTCCTTAATGTATAGTTGCGCGCCGTATTACGCTCAGGAAAATCTAGTAGACTGATCGCGAATGAGTACTCTCTTCAGCGGACTTGCCGGATTGCTGTTCTTTGGCGCTCTCGCCGCGCTGGCCAACCTCACCGGTGGGTTATTGCTGACCACCTCGCGCGCCCACAAACTTGATCAAAGATTTCTCAAGTACCTGATCGCGCTGGGCGCAGGCTTCATGCTGGCGGCTATCTTCATAGAGATTCTGCCGGAAACGATCGGCCTCTGGACTGCGGGCACTAAGGGTGGAATGGCAGCTGAATCTGTCCTCGGCGCAATGACATTGTTGCTGGCCGGTTATCTTCTGATCCAATTATTCGAACACACGCTCGCTCCCCACTTTCACTTTGGTGAAGAAACGCATCCGGAATCAATGTTGCGCTCGTCGGCAGCCTACGCGGCAATCGGCGGTTTGACGATTCACACTTTTTTTGACGGCGTCTCAATCGCCACCGCGTTTTTGGTGAACTTCAAAGTCGGTCTCCTGGTTTTCATCGCGATTTTGCTGCACAAAGTTCCGGAGGGATTTACGGTAGCCTCAATCGTTTTGGCGTCCGGCCGCTCAGCGCGCAAGGCTGCAATTGCGACTTTGGTCATCGGCTCCGCGACATTTGCCGGAGTTGTGTCGGTCGCTCTGCTGGAGTCACGTGTGTCGACCGCCATCATGTATGCCCTGCCGTTTTCCGCCGGCGTAACGCTGTACGTCGCCGCTAGCGATTTGATCCCCGAAGTGAATCACAAAGAAGAAAAGAACCCCATGGTTTCGATCGTCGTATTTGGTGGTGTGGCGCTCTTTTATTTACTGCATCGCATGATTCCCAGGGTTTGATTTGATAATGGTTTTTCGCAAGCCAACTGTGCGTTTCGCACTTCCCTTCCTCGGCGCGTTCCTTTTGAGCGCGCTCGTGGCTCGCTCCCAAACGGTTTCTCCGCTACCACCGCCGACCGGATATGTTAACGATTACGCCGGGGTAATAGACGCCGCAACCAAACAGCGCATGGAAGCGATCCTGACGGCGCTGAAACAAGAGGCGGACATTGAGTTTGCGGTAGCAACGGTAAAAACCACCGGCGATCGGGACATCTTTGACTATTCGCTGGCGGTCGCACGCGGCTGGGGAATTGGATCGAAAGAGGCAGACCAGGGTTTGTTGCTGTTGGTGGCCGTCGACGATCGCAAATACTACGTTCAGGTCAGCCGCCACCTGGAAGGAGATTTACCTGACGGCCTGGTGGGTGAGATCGGTCGCCGGATGCGCGATCCGTTTCGCCGCGGCGATTACAGCGCCGGCATCATGGCCGCGGTCCAAACCTTTGTTTCGACGCTGCAGGAAAAACGCGGCTTTACTATTGGTGACGTAGACAAGCGGCAGGCATATCGTCCAACCCAAACGACTTCTCCGCGCAGCGGCGGTGGCATTCCACCTTGCGTAATTCTCTTAATTGTTGCCCTGGTTCTTATCTTTCTAATGGGCAGCCGGGGGCGGCGCGGCGGTGGCGGCAGTGGTTGTATGAACCTCTTCCTGCTCGGATCGATCTTGAATAGCGGCGGCCGTGGCGGAGGGTTTTCCAGCGGCTGGAGTGGCGGAGGCTTTGGCGGTTCTAGTGGCGGCAGTTCCGGAGGTTTTGGTGGTTTTGGCGGCGGTGGCGGCTTTGGAGGTGGAGGCGCGGGTGGAAGCTGGTAAACTAACCGGTACGCGAATCAAACATGGCTAAGTCAATCATCCAGGATGCGCTCAATCATCTCATTGATGATTTGAAAGCAACGCATGGCGACAACCTCGCTTGCGTTGTGCTCTATGGTTCAATGGCGGCCGGCGATAACGTTGAACTGCGCTCGGACTACAACCTGCTGATTGCCCTGAAGCGGATCACGCCGGAGGACCTCCGTCTGGCGCAACCGCCCATGCGCGAATGGCAACGGCTGGGTTATCCGCTGCCCGTCTACTTTACGACGGGTGAACTTCAGGACGCGGCTGACGTATTCCCCATTGAGTTTCTGCATATGCAGCAGGCGCGGCGGGTTTTATACGGCAGCGACCCGTTTGCGACGCTGGAGGTATCGAGTGCGAACTTGCGGCATCAGACTGAGTACGAGTTGCGCAGCAAGTTGATTCAATTGCGCCGCCTTTACATTCCGGCTTCGACCTCAGGGGACAAGTTGGCGGCGTTGATGAGTGACAGCCTGTCGAGCTTCGCCTCGCTCTTTCGAGCGGTGCTGCTGCTGAAGGGCCAGGAGCCGCCGGCGGCGAAGCCGGAGACCGTGCGGGCGACTGCGAAAGTTTTAGGGTTGAACTCGCAACCGTTTGAACAAATCTTTGCGTTACGCTCTGGCGGCGAAAACAGTTTGCCGGACAAGGAAGCGAATGAGCTATTTGCCTCGTACCTGGCTGAGATTGAAAATGTCATCGAGGCAGTCGATGAACTAACGGGGTAGCTCGGGCTTTTAGTCTGTGATGGGTTAAGTCGGAATCACGGACTGAAGTCTGTGCAACTAGCGGAGAACAAAATGATGACCAAAAAAATGTCACTGATCGCGCTGCTATTCCTGGCGGTGTTCACGGGCGGCTGCAGCTACAACACGCTGCAGTCAAAGCAACAAAACGTCAAAGCCAAATGGTCCAACATTGAGAACCAACTACAGCGGCGCGCCGATTTGATTAACAACCTGATCGAAGCTGCCAAACTTGCCGGTGTTCAGGAGCAGGAAGTGTTTGGCACGATCGCCAAGGCCCGGTCGCAATTGTTGAATGCCACCGGCGCGCAGCCCGCGGCGGAGAACGGTGACAAGACCCCGGAGCAGAAGCAGGCGGTCATCGACGCCAACAACAGCTTCGGCGGCACGATTGGTCGTTTGCTCGTGCTGCAGGAAAACTATCCGCAGTTGCGATCGAATGAGAACTTCCTGAAGGCGCAGGACGAAGTGGTGGGGACCGAAAATCGCATCGCGACGGCGCGCGGCGACTATAACACCGCGGTTCAGGACTACAACACTACTCGAGGTAGTTTCCCGACCGTGATTTCAGCTAAGCTCTTCGGTTTTCCGCCGGAGCCTTACTTTAAGGCGGAAGAAGGCGCGAGACAGGTCCCCAAGATCGATTCCAATTCGCTGCGTCAGAACCAGGGCAACACCAACGCCACCAAGTAACTTTGGAGTGCGCCGGCAGAGCGAAGCGGCGACGGCGCTTTGGTTAGGGGTGGTGTCGCGCTTGCCACCGCACTTCATAAAGAACACAAGGCCAGCTATCGGAGCTGGCCTTGATCGTTTTCAGATAGCTTCGCCGAAGCACCGGCCTAATTTAGGAGCATCTATCGCTTTGGCAGCATGCTGTCCCACCTCTTTGCTCAATTTCTTCATCGCCGCGATGGCTTCCTTTGGCTCCATGCGAGGATGAGCGAGCGTAGTCATGAAGAACGCGCGCAAAAACTACTGCTACTGAGTCTGGATGTCAAAAGAAGCGTACTCAGTTATAGAAGAAGAGATACAAGACCGTTTGCATCGACTGGTTCAGAGGTACGAAGGGCAGAACTATCTATGAACGGCAGGTGGACTTAGAATCCGCGCGAGCTGCACATGGCGCAATGGTCGCAGGGCTTCTCGCCCGGCTCCATCGAACATTTCTTTTCGTTCTCGAAGAATTCAACCAACTCGGACACTGTAGCTTCTTCGACGCCAAATCTTTCCTCGCTGGCATGCGTGGCCGGGATGTAAACGCCTGAGAGCCAGGGCGAATGAGTCGGTGGCGTGAACTCAGAAAACTTGTCGGCCGGCTCTTGCCCGGCGCTGCGAGCGCTGGGTTGGGTGCGTTTCTGACCAGGCTTTGGTGCAAAATCAGCAGGCGAATTCGTCGGTCGCGCCGCGTTTACGAAGTCATGAAAACGGGCCCTTGGCGCTTCTTCAGATTGCGCCGGTCCTGTTTCGGTTATCGTTGACTCAACGCGATCAAGTTGTCTTTGCAAGTCAGTGAGGACGGATCGGATTTCCGCCAACTCACCGCGAGCAGGCGCGGCGCTGTTTGCACGGGGCCCGGGCACGGATGAGTTTTGCGCCACACGCCGCGCCACGCGCTCAGCTATCAAACGGGCCTGATCAGTTTCCGCCATGTTCTTTGTGGGACAGGCATTCCTCCCTGTCCCTGTCCTTTGTCCTGTCAGAACCACGCGCGGTAGTGGGCGATTAATTGTAAGAGTGAATAAGTCCCGCATCTTCAACCGCCCGCTACCGCAGGCGGTTCTGACATTGAGTAACAGCGCTACTCGTCTTCCAACAGATCAATGTAATCAATCACGCCGACGATGGCTGAGTCGATTGCCGCTCCGGGCTCGCCGGTGGCCGCCGTTGAAGCGCTCCAGCCTTCCTGCACAATCAACACCTGATCGCCAACGCCGGCATCGACCGCGTTCAAAGCCAGAATGGTCGACCCCGTCTCCTCGCCCTGCGGGGTGATTTGCTGGCACAGCATCACGCTCGCGTTTTCGTAACGCACATTCTTCTGTGTGGCGACGATGTTGCCGAGCACCTTGGCGAGAATCATTTCTTTGAACCGTTCGATCTTTGGTCTTTGAGCTTTGATCTTAGATGCTCTCAAAGATCAAAGGTCAAAAATCAAAGATCATCATCCACAGCAAACATGCTCGTCGGAATCTACGATGCCGACGATCGTACAATCTGTCGGCGTGTCATCACGCTTGAAGGGGAAGCTCGCTTCCTTTCCCCGGCACCAAAAGACCAGCTCATTAATTCCCGCCCCCACCGAATCGACCGCCACCATCGGTTTTGCCTGCGGCTTAAGGTCTTTATTCAGAGGCTGAATGATAAGCAGTTTGCGGCCCACCAGGGATTCGTTTTTGACCGTGGCCACGACCGTGCCAATAACGCGTGCAAGCTGCATCGGTTTTTTACCCGTGAACCGTGAACCGTAAACCGTGAACCGTGAACCGTGAACTGTAAATCTGAAGACAAGAACGATTCCCGGTTTACCGTCCGGTCCCGGTTCATGGTTCCCGGTTTACGGTTTACGGTTTACGGTTCACGCTTCACGCTTCACGCTTCACGTTTTCCAGGCACATCCACCGTATCGATGACGCCAACGACGGCGGCATCCACCGGCGCATCTTTCATGCCCTGCGCCAGGCGCGCGCTGGATCCCGCAACCACCAGCACCCGCTCATGAAATCCAGCGCCGACGGTATCGACGGCCACGACATACCCGGTGGTGTCGCTACCGTCCAGGTTCAGCGGACGCACGATGAGCAGCTTCTTTCCCAACAGCCGCTCGTCCTTTTGGGTGGAAACAACTGTTCCCACAATCCGTGCGATGATCATGCCTAGTTGCTGTTACCGATCGGCAAGGCATCATCGACGCTGCCGTGTGGCCGCGGAATCACATGAACGCTGACCAATTCGCCCACGCGTCGTGCAGCCGCGGCTCCAGCATCCGTCGCAGCTTTTACCGCCGCCACGTCGCCGCGCACAATCGCAGTTACAAATCCGGCGCCGATTTTTTCGTAACCAATCAAAGTAACGTTGGCCGCTTTGACCATGGCGTCCGCCGCCTCAATCATCGCCACCAAACCTTTGGTTTCAACCATTCCGAGTGCTTCTTGCATTCAGTTTCTCCTTTGGGATCGTAAACCGTGAACCGTGAACCGTGAACCGTGAACCGTCAACCGTGAACAGAAAGCACGTCACTATTAACTTATTTTTTACAATTCAAAGTTTACCACTTCACGTTCTACGGTCTACGTTCACGGTCTACGTTCACGGTTTACGGTTTACGGTTCACGGTTCACGACTTCCGGTTTACCGCTTCGTTCAGTAACTCCACTAATTCTTCTCGCGTGAGCGCTATCTTACCTGAGCCATTCGCCGAAGTGTATGCCGGGCGCGCCGGCCGGTCGCCGGTGGCGCACGCGATGCCCGTATCATGCAGATACCCGCAAGCCTGGCAGCGCGCGCCTTCTCCCAAATATCCCGCCGCTTCGCGCACGTTAATCAGTTTCTCAATTGCCGCCGCCGGCAAATTCTTTGAGCCCCCCAGCACGCGCGAAAGAATTGCAATCTTCGCCGTGTGCTCCAGAGTTTCCAGACGGTCAAACGCTTGCCAGAGATCAGAGCCATACGCGACCGCGCCATGATTCGCCATCAGCAAAGCGTTGTGATGTTTCAGCAGCGGCCGCATGGCCCTGCTAAGTTCGTCTGTAGAAGGCGTGCCGTATTCAGCGAGCGGCACACAACCCAGTGTCAGAATCACTTCCGAAAGAATCGGTTGATCGATTGCCAGTCCCGCGACAGCAAACGCCGTCCCATTTGGCGGATGAGCGTGGCAGACAGCCCTGACATCCGGACGATCGCGGTAGATCAGTAAATGCATTTCCAACTCACTGGATGCTCGCCGATCATCGAGCGCTTTGCCTTCCAGATCTGTAATTGCCAGGCTGTCCTCGGTCATCCGGCCCTTGCACGTCATTGTCGGCGTCGCGACCACACGGCCATCGTTGAGTCGCGCGCTGATGTTCCCGTCGGAAGAAACGACGTAACTGCGCTCGTACATCAACTGGCCGATGCGCACTATGTCGCGCCGGGCGGTTTGTTCGTCCATTGACGTCATAAGTAAGAACCGTCTGCGTAGCGGGCGGGCCCCAGGGATCGAGGAATGCGGATTTCGGATTGCAGATTAAAAGACGACCGTATCTGCTTTCTGAATCCGCACTCCCCAATCCGCAATCCGCAATCGTCAGGCCCGCCCGCTACCGCAGGCGGTTCTGACCTACAGCTCGCGTTGCTTCACAGCTTCTGCCTTATCCTGGCGCCGATTCCTCTGTTCGGCATTTGTCACGCGGCCGGCTCGAGGCTGCGCTAAATAATATGACAGTGATTCCAACGACGTCGTGAGATCGACTGTCTTCACTCTTACGTCCAAGCGCGAATCCAAAGGCACCGGCGCAAAGTTCAGGACCGCTTTCACGCCTGCCGCCATGATTTGGTTCAGAACTTTCTGGGCGGCCCGGGCCGGCACAGCAATCACGGCTATATCGATTGCCGCTTCAGTGACAACCCGCGCGATGTTCTTCACATCATGGACTTTGATGGCTCCGTGGCCAATTGACTGTCCAATTTTTGCCTTATCGTTATCGAAAATGGCGGCCACAGTGAAGTTCGATCGCGCGAACCCATTGTAGTTTGCCAGCGCAGTTCCCAGCCGCCCGGCGCCGACGATACCAACGCGACGCGGCTTGTCCAGACCCAGGATGTTCGTCAGGTGCCGCCGCAGATCTTCAACGAAGTAACCGACTCCGCGCACGCCAAACTCGCCAAAGTAACCGAGGTCCTTCCTGATCTGGGCCGAATTCAGGTTGAACTGTTCGGCGAGCGCTTTCGACGAAACAGTTTTGATGCCGGCCGCTGCCAGCAAATTCAGGCAGCGCAAGTAAACGCTCAGCCGGCTGGTCGTGAGCTCCGAAATCTTTTCCGACTTCATTTCTGTTTATCCGACGCCAAGTATAGCGCCAATGGTCAATCAGCGGAAATGTGGCTCAATTCAAGAGAATAGGTCATTCTGAGTTGCTGCCGGGCAATTAGGCTCCCAGTTTACCCGTTCTCATTTTATCGAGTTTCCACTTCATTCTAGCAATAGCTCGTCGTAGGTACGTAACTGATCCAGCTCCACATTGGAGTATGAGATTCGAATCCTTTACGCCGAAGGCGTTTGAATAACTCAGCCCAGGGTAGCACCCTGGGTGGAAAGCGGGACCAAGATGACTACCCTGAAAGGGTTGAATACGATTAGCGATGCGCGTGATGTTTGACCCCTTCGGGGTGACGAGTCATCATACTGGACACGTACCCAGGGTGTTTACCCTGAACTGAGTTATGCAAGGCATCCTCGCGTCTGGCAACGACCCCGCCAACCTCGTATAATCAAACCACTCCCCGCGGTAATCATCCATGCACCAACGAAGCCGGTTTGGATCCAGTCACGCTCTGTTCTTTTGCGGCGCGCTGATCGTCAGCTTTGGCGTGTTGGCACACGGCCAGGGCCAAGTCACGTATCCCACCGAAAGGCCGCGGCGCGCTCTGCCCCCTGATACACAGCCCGAAGAAGTAATTCGTATTGACACCAATCTTGTTTCAGTCGATGTCACCGCGCTGGATAGCGCCGGCCGGCCGGTGCGAACTCTGCGCAAAGAGGATTTCAAAGTCTTCGAGGACGGCGTCGAGCGCCCTATCGCCCTGTTCGATCTTGAGCGGCGTGAAGAATCAACGCGACCGGTGGCCGTGGCTTTTCTCCTCGATTTGTCGGGCAGCATGTCTACCGATGAAATGATTCGCGTGCAGGAGGCGATGCGCGAATTCTCGCGCCGCCTGGCGAATCAACCATCCGCTTTCGCCGTAATGACGTTCGGCATGCGGGTCAAGCTCCTCCAATCGTTCACTACGGATCGGCAAAAACTGGATCGTGCCTTCGATCGCCTGGCGCGCGAGCCCAATGGACTTTCAACGCATACGTATGACGCAGTCGATGATGCGATTCGTTTAATTGAGCGAAAGGCGCCGCTGACGCTGGAACATCAAACGATGAAGCGCGCGGTGGTGGTAATCACAGATGGTTTCCCCGTCGGCGATACCGTTTCGGCGGAGACCGTGATTGAAAGGGCCAATGCCGCCAACGTCAGCATTTACGTTGTGACCCTGCCTTCGTATGCGCGGCTGCTGACCAGCGCCAACACAACGCCGTTGCCGACACCCCTCGACATCAGCGGGCTGGTGGAAAAGACAGGCGGCATCAACGTCTATGCGGACACGCGCGACTTAGGGCCATTGTTTCGTTCGTTGGCCGCAGAAGTTACATCGGCCTATGTGATTGGGTTTTACCCGCCCGAAGAAAATCGAGCAGATGGGAAGTTTCACTCCCTCCGCGTGGAAGCGCCCGGTGGCCTAACCGTACGACAGAGCCGGCCCGGCTACAAAGCGGCGCGGAAGCAATAAACCAAAGACGAAGCTGGAGAAGTTAACTGGACCTTACCCCCGATTCACGGTCCGGTTACATGTCGTCCTCATCCTCATCGTCGTCCAAATCTTCTTCTTCCACGATATCGAGCTCAACCGGGTCGAGTCCTACCACCTCAAGGTCGGTTCCACAGTCGTCGCACGACACAATATCGTTCTTTTCCGCGTCCGTATCCACGTGGACGTCGGCATCACATTCAGGGCACGTTCCGGTCGGCACTTCCTCTACCTCCAGCGCAAGTTTGTTTTGGTGACACTACACGGTCCGTTTGAGGACCACAAATCTCATTCGCATTAACTAATCGGAGCGAACAATCTAACCGCGCGCGCGCAAATTTGCAACCCTCTTCTTCAGCTGTTTTTCCGATGCAGCGAGGATGAAATCGGGCTGTGGTTAGCCACAGTTCTACTTACGTACTGTTCGCAAAACAGCACAGAGGGCTACATGCCACACCGCTGGTCTCGTCCGCGTCGCGCACTTTCCTCTTACTCACAATACTGTGCACGATGGAAAGGCAAGCAATCAAAACGAGAGGCATAAGGAAGCCGTTGGCTATTGTCGCGGGCTGGTTTGCGCTGTACTTGTTGTTGTTTCTGCCGGTTTTGTTTTACCACCGGGTGTCCCTGTCGTCCTCGCAGGCAGCGGCTGCCAAAAACTCACCCCACCCTGCTAACGAGAAACACGCGGCGGCTACAAAAGGCGAGACGGTCTTCTGGTCCGACAACGACAACGATGGGATTCCCGATGGCGCGGAAATGAAATCGTTTCAGGACCGCGAGAACTTTCGCCGCTGGTTCACCAGCATCGCTGAACTGCAGTTTTACCGCACCAGTGACGCCTGGAATCCGGAACAACGCGATTGCGCCGGGCTCGTACGCTTTGCCTGGCGCGAAGCACTGCGCCCGCACAACGCTGCCTGGTTCCGCCGGATGGGTCCCGAATACGAGCCGGTAGCAAACGATGTCGCCTCGTTCAAACTTGAGCAAAACCCGCTCGCTGAGAAGCTGTTTCGCACTGACTTCGGCTCATTCAATCGCAGCGACCTTGCCAATGGAACGTTCGCGGAGTTTGCCGATGCGCGTTCGCTGAAATCCTTTAACACCACCTTCGTGGGGCGTGATCGCAGCCAGGCTGAACCGGGCGACCTCGTCTTCTTCTACCAGCCGTGGGTCCAGAAGCAGCCGTATCACGTGATGATCTTCCTCGGGGCAGCGCAATTCTCGGAGGAACGGTCTCGCGATTGGGTGGTCTATCACACCGGACAGTCGCGCACGGACAGCGGCACGGTGAAGAAAGTTCAGCTCTCAGTTCTGGATCAGCATCCCGATCCGCGCTGGCGGCCCGTCGCCGGCAATCACAATTTCCTGGGCTTTTACCGTTTGAAGATTCTTGACTGACACCTGATTGACAGTGGAGGCAACTGTGTCCATAGCCAGAAAGCTTGCGCTTCGGGTCCTGCCTACGGCGGCGACCTATTCGATAGTTATCGTACTTGTCTTCGGATTCAGCCTGATGCGCTCTCGCGCTTCGCGGAACCCGGTCAACGCGCCGGAGCAACTCCCGGCGAGTCTTACCGGACGGCCGTTCTTTTCCTTATCAACTCACCGGACTTTTGCACCCGGCGAGCGCGCTCGCCTGTGGGCGAATTATCAAGCGGTTGATTACCTCGACTTTCGCGTCTATCGCGTCAAGGACCCTTCGAAGTTTTTCAAACAGCTGGACGATCCCCACCAGATGGGCGACGCGGACAAGGCTGAGGTGGCGGGCAATTATGCTCGCACGCTTTCCACCCTGGAGCGCATGCGCACATTGAAGGACACGGTCGTTTCCACCGTCCGGACTTACGTCCGCAAACAGATCAAGCGCGAATACCGCTACGCATTCAATCAGGCTTTCCGCCGGCAGGAGGAACCTCAGCGGACCCCCTTGAACGTCGCCGATTACGCTCGCGTGCCCCTGCTGAATCCGCAGCAATTGGTCAGCTCGTGGCGCGAACCGCTGCCGCAACTCACCGATCAATATGACCGGCGGCAGGTATCGCTCGGCCGCCGCGAACCAGGTGTCTATGTAATTGAAGCCGTAAACGGCACGCTGCGAGCATACTCAGTTGCGATCGTTACCAACCTGGCGATGGTGGAAAAAACTAACCGCGACGGCGAACTAATGGTCTACGTGGTCGACCGCAAATCAGGCGCGCCGCAGCCGGACGTGAAGCTGGAAGTAATGAGCGGCGATCGACGCCTGACTCGCGGCGCCACCGACCAGAGCGGCATCTTCAAAACAAAGATCGAACCGGTGAAGTCAACGGTCGCAACTGAGGACGAAGACCCGGAAGAAACCACCAACCCGAGTTATATGATCATGGCTCGCTCCGGTGAAAATTTTGCCATCTCGGATCTCGATTCGTTCTATTTCTCAGACGTTGATTACGAGTACGACTCGCGTATCACCGGCTACCTCTATACCGACCGCCCTGTTTACCGGCCCGCCCAGCATGTTTACTTCAAAGGAATTCTGCGCCGTTGGACCGCGTCCGGCTATGCAATGGTTGAAGGGAAAGTGGCTAACGTCACCATCGAGGATCCAAACAACGGCAAAGTTTTTGAGCGTGATTTGCCGTTAACCGCCCGCGGCACTTTCAGCGGCGATCTCAACCTGCCTGAGGAAACGCCCCTTGGCAGTTACCACATTCTCGCGAGCGTAGGAAAGGTAAAGACGAGTGGCTACTTTCAAGTTCAGGAATATAAAAAGCCTGAATTCAAAGTGAAGGTTAATGGGCCCAACAAGTTTGCCGCCGTCGGCGAGAAAGTGCAGTTCACGATCGATGCCCGTTACTTCTTCGGCGCACCCGTTACCAACGCCCATGTGCATTACTACATCAGCCGCTCGCGCTATTACCACTGGTGGTGGGGCGAGAGCGACGCGGACGATGAATCGAGCGATGAAACTGAAAGTGCCGACGACGAAGATGACTTTGTGGATTCGTCATACTCGGGCGGCGATGTGGCAAAAGAGGCTGAGGGCGAGCTGGATTCTAATGGCCGCATGACCGTGGAGTTTGAAGTTCCGAAACCTGATGAGAAGGACCAATGGGACTACAGCTACAGCCTCAGTGCTGAAGTGACAGATGCTTCGCGGCGCGAGATGCACGCCAGCGCAAGTTTCATCGGCACGCGCGGCAAGACCATCGCGGACGCCCGGCCGGAACGTTACCTCTATTACCAGGGCGACAACGCGAAGATTCGCGTCCGCACTTCTGATTACGAAGGCCATCCGGTTTCTCAGCCTGTGACGTTAAAGTTCTTCGAACAGAAATGGGAGCGAACAGAAAAAGAGGAAGAATACAACGGCTATAAGTACAAGACCTATGAATACATTTCGCACCAGCGGGAACTGGCTACGACATCGGTAACGACGGATGGCCAGGGAAACGCAGTCTACGATTTCCTGGTTCCCTCCCCCGGCTGCATTTTCATCAAGACCGTAATTCATGAAGACGGCCGGGAAATCGTCAACCTCGGTGGCTCGTTCTGGGCGCCGGATCGCGAAGGAACGTGGTCGGATTTCGATTACCGTTATGGCGAAGAAAACGGCATCAAGCTTGTACCCGATAAGAAGTCTTATCAACCGGGCGACACAGCGCACGTGCTGGCGATGCTGCCGCAGGAGAATGTACACCTGCTGGTAACAACGGAACTGTCGCGCGTGATGACGTCGCGACAGATTGATGCGCCTGGCCGCAGTATCGTGATCGATGTGCCAATCGATGCTAACTGCGAACCGAACATCTATCTCGGCGTCGCCTTTGTTCACAACGATGACATGTATAGCGAAAGCAAACTCATCTCCGTCCCTGCTCGCGACCGCATGCTAAAGCTAGACATCATTGCGGACAAACCTGAATACAAGCCGCGCGATACAGCGTCGTACACAATCGTCGCGCGGAACGCCGATGGCTCGCCGGCTGCCGGGACGGAAGTAAGCCTGGGAGTTGTTGACGAAGCCATTTACAGCATCGAGCCCGAATCCGCCGGCAATATCAAGAGTGAATTCTACGGGCGGCGGTACAACCAGGTGGAAACTGTCTTCGCGATTCGATACTCCTTCACCGGGTATTCAGGTGACCAGCCAATGCAACTGGCTGCCAACAAACCCGCATACCAACTCGCCGACTTTAAGAACGACAGTCCGCTCGCAGAGCCAACCATCCGGCGCGAATTCAAGGACACCGCCTTCTGGCAACCGGAAGTGATCACCGGCGCTGACGGCAAGGCCAGGGTTAAGGTGAAACTGCCCGACAACCTGACGACCTGGCGCGCCACGGCGCGCGGGATCACGGCGGACAGTCATGTCGGTTCCACGGTGCAACGCGTTATCGCGCGCAAGGACGTAATCATGCGGCTGGAGATGCCCCGCTTTCTGACGCAGGGCGATAACGTCACCATCTCCGGCGTCGTGCATAACTTCCTGAAAGGCAGTAAGGCTACGGTCATTTCTTTGGAGTTGAGCGGCGCCCAATTACTTAGCCCGGCGAGCGAGACAGTGACCTTGCCGCCAAATGGAGAGCACCGCGTGGATTGGCGCGTCAGCGCGCAACAAGTGGGCCAGCTCCGCCTTTTGGCTAAAGCCCTGACGGACACTGAATCCGACGCGGTCGAAATGACGATGGACATCGTGCCGCATGGTTTGAAGCAAACCGCAGGCGCTGTAACGACCGTTACACAAAACGACGGTGAGCAGACACTGTCATTGGATCTGCCGGCTAATCCCGACGCGCAGGCGCGTTCGTTACGGATTGAAGCCGCGCCGTCCATCGCCGGCACGCTCTTCGGCGCGCTGGATTATCTAACCAGTTTTCCGTACGGCTGCACGGAACAGACAATGTCCAGCTTTCTGCCGAACGTCATCGTGTCGCAAACGCTCAGGGACATTCAGGGAACAAAGATCCGGGCGACAAACGATCTGCCCAAGAAAGTACAACGTGGGTTGGATCGACTCTACAGCTATCAGCATGACGATGGTGGCTGGGGTTGGTGGAAAGACGACAAGACCGATCCATTCATGACCGCGTATGTAGTCGACGGCTTAAACCTGGCGCGCGGCGCGGGGTTTCATGTTGACGAGGGCCGATTGAACCATGGACGCGAAAAGCTGATCGCCATTATCGCAGCCAATAAGGGAGACGATGGGAATCCTATCGATCCGGAAACTCGCGCTTATCTGATTTATTCACTTGCCACCAGCGGCCGCGACGGAGCGACGCATTTGGAACAGCTCTACGCGACGCATGCAACACTGCAGCCTTATGGCCGCGCGCTGTTGGCCCTGGCGCTGAAGCAACGTGGCGACGCGCGAGCTAATGAAATAGGGGCGGAGATTGAAGGCAGCGCGCGTATCAACGACTTCGACGCACATTGGGAAACTCACCGGATTAATCACTACGGCCGCCCGTTAGTGTTGGACGTTGAAACGACCGCGTTGTCGCTGAAAGCGCTGGCTCGAATTAATCCGCAGAGTCCGCTGCTTGCGAAGACGGCCCGGTGGTTGGTCAACAACAGACGGAACGGCTACTACTGGCTGTCCACCAAAGAAACTGCCTTCGCGCTATTTGGACTCAGTGATTATTTGAAGGTGAGCCGCGAGCTCGATCCGAACTACACCTTCGAAGTCTATCTGAACGGACAGCAAGTCCTGTTGCAGCATGTCGGGCAGACCGAAGTGGCAAGCGCAAAGAGTTTCGTAGTTACGCGCAAAGCCGGTGACGTAACGGACAAGAATTCCATTCGCATTGTGAAGCACGGCCGGGGCGCTCTCTATGTTTCGACGGCGCTCGAGTACTTCACCGCCGATGAAGAAGTGGCGGCTTCAGCCTCGCCGGACTTGAAACTGACACGCGAATATCTTCGCTTGCGGGTCACTGAAGACGACAAAGGCAAGAAAGCCTGGGCCATCGAACCGCTCAGCGGAGAGTTGCGTTCCGGCGACTTGATCGTGTCACGGCTGAATATTGAGGGTGGCCGCTCGCAATACATGATGATTGAAGATCCGATCCCAGCCGGCTGTGAACAAGTTTCCCGTCTGGATGGACTCGGTCTTGGTCCGGCGGATCGCAATTGGACCGATTGGTACAGCTCGCGCGAATTCCGCGACAATCGGACGGTGTTCTTCCTCGATTACTTTGACGGGAAGGCGACGTTCCAGTACGCCCTGCGCGTAGAAGTGCCGGGAGAGTTTCGCGTCGCGCCTGCCCGTGTCGAATTAATGTACGAGCCGTCGGTGCAAGCGAACACGAGCAACGGCCGGCTCACGCTCCTGGACAAGAAGTAATTTGGAGGGCGTCCCTCTGTGGTCGCCCCACGTTCGCGGGCCGCCCAATAAGGCACCCGCAACAATTAGAGGCAACATGTTCAACTCAACCATTCGCAGAATCTTCGTGACGGCAGCGAGCCTGCTGAAACAACGAAGAATACTTGGCGCCTTCGCGTTGCTGTATGCACTGCTATTGGGCGCAGTCTATGGCCTGGTCTTCACGCCCGAAGCGACCGTGGGTCAGGTGCTGGTGACCCTGGCATTAATATTGGCAACGCCTTTCCTGTTCTTTCTTTTGCAGGCGGCGATTCTCGATAACGCACGCCACGGCAAATTAGATCCGCGTCGCGTAATACGTTCGGGATTCAAACTGTTCGCCGTGACACTGCCGGTGATATTGGTAGCGGCCGGTGCGTTTCTGCTGCTAAACCAATGGCAGTCACACTATCCGGCGCCCATTCCCCCGCCATGGCTGAGGGCAGAGGGCCTCGCTCCGGAGCCGCTGCGGCAAGACATCCACTGGCCGACGCTGATGTTTTCAACGCTGCGATGGATTGTGTTCGGCGTGCTGGTTCCGCTCTTTATCATCCATTTGTGGATCGCAACCACAAATCCTAGGCGCGAAACCAGAGTTCGGAAGAGCTTCTCCTTCATCAAGCGAATACGCCAGATTTTCGTTCGCGCTTTCGCGCCGGCATCGGTGTTCACCTACACAATCGGGATGCTGGTAGTCGTGGTGGTTCCCTACGCGTTACTGTTTGTGCACATTCCAATTAATGGAGCGCGGACCGACTTCGCCGTGTTCATCGTCCGGCTCATTTTCGTTTTCATGGTCACTCTTTTTGGCTGGTTGATAACGATTACGAGCCTGGCCCTCGATAGTTTTGACCTCCAGGACCAACTCGAGGACGAGCGGGACGCCCTCACGAGTCTCGAGGAACACAGCTCCGATTCTGTTTCTAACTATTTCGCTCATGCAGCAAGGGTCCGCCAAAGGCTATGACGTCAACTACACTTCGGCTCGAACGATCCAGCCAGGTTCACCTTCTGCTGCTCCTGTGCGTGACCTTGTCGCTTTCAGTTTTGGCTTTGTCGCGGCGCGGGACTTCCCCGCTTGATTTCGGCGCCGCCGAAGCTGCTCCGATTTCCGCCGATCAGATCGACGCGGCGCTGCAAACAACCGCCACCGCAGCTCTCGGCAACGCGGAGGGAACCATCATCGTGATGGATCCTCAGACGGGTCGCGTTCGGGCTTTGGTCAATCCTGAGCTCGCTTTTGGTCACGCGTTCGCACCCGGCTCAACGATCAAGCCGTTTACTGCCCTGGCCGCGATGCAAGCCGGATTGATCGACGATCACTCCCGGGTGCTTTGCCGGCAGCACTATGCGCACGAGGACTTCGCCACGGTCTGTTCGCATCCCACAGACTTGCCGGCGTTCGATCCGGAGCAAGCACTCGCTTACTCATGCAATTACTACTTCGGCAAGTTGGGTGAGCGATTGAGCGAAGACTCCTTTCGCCGCACGCTTGCCTCGTTCGGATTTGGCCGAAAGGTTGGACCGGAAATCCCCGGCGCGTCGTCCGGGAAACTAGCCGGGAGCAGATGGAGCTCAGAAGCTGCGCTCGGCGAAGGACCATACACGCAGGTAACGCCCGCCCAATTGATCGAAGCCTATTCCGCCATCGCAAATGGCGGGAACTTGTGGAAACTGCAGACGGAGAGGACGGAAAACTTCAAACCGCAGCTAGCCGCAACCGTGGAAATCGATCCGGCACAACGCGCAATAATTCTGGCGGGAATGCGCGGCGCAGTTCGCTTTGGCACCGCACAGAAGTCAGGGCTCGATTCACTACCTATGAATGTTATTGGCAAGACGGGAACTTCAACGCCACTCAAAGGTTTTCGCACACAAGGTTGGTTCGTCGGTTTCGCGGGTGGAACTAGCGAGGCGTTCGCCGCGGATGACGTCAATCTGGCTGTGCTGGTTTTCATGAAACGATCTCATGGCGCAGACGCTGCTGCCGTGTCGCGACCGCTTTTTGAAGAATTCGCCCGATTGCAGGGAAGTAAAAACGCCGCAGCGAATACAGCAAAACCTCGCCGAACCGCCGCGGCCAACTCGACGACAACGCCAACCGTGCGGGTCCACCTGGTGCGCGAAAACACCACGGTGGAAATGCCCTTTGAGAATTACGTCCTCGGCGTCGTCGCGACCGAAGGCAGCACTGAAGACGAGCCTGAAGCGCTCAAGGCGCTGGCCGTGGCGGCGCGGACCTATGCCTTAAAGAATTCGGGACGACACCAGCGAGAAGGGTTCGACTTCTGCACCACCACTCACTGTCAGCGCTTTCAACTCACGCCGGAAAATGAGCCTCCCGACAAACGAATCGTGGACGCCGTCAGATCGACGTCTGGTGAAATAATTACTGACGCACAGGGCCAGGTGGCCGAATCTTTCTTTGGGGCTTCTTGTGGCGGCGCGACGGCGAACATGAGCACCTTGTGGGGCGGCGCGGCTCCCGCGTACTTGCGCGGGGTCCATGACGATTATTGTACGACCATGCCGCATCACACATGGACCGACGTTATTTCCCGTTCGCAACTCCTGACAGCGATCAAGTCTGATCCGCGCACCGATGTAGGTGGACGGCTGGACGACGTTATTGTCAGCCGGCGCGACGCGTCGGATCGCGCTGAACAAATCACGCTGACGGGTGATAAGCGAAAAGTGGTTCGTGGCTGGGATTTCAAAATCATTGTCGGCCGGGCGCTAGGGTGGAACAAGTTAAAGAGTTCCCGATTCACCGTGCAGCGAATAGGCAACGACTATCTTTTTCGCGGCAGCGGCTTTGGGCACGGGCTGGGTCTTTGTCAGGAAGGCGCGCATGTCATGGCCCAGCGAGGAACGAACTACCGTCAGATTCTGGCGAAATATTTTCCGGGGACGAGTGTTCGGCGGGGGGAAGCAAACGTAAAGGGCGCTGAGGATGTCGCAGACGATCGCAAAGGTTTTCCTTTGCGCCCTTTGCGAGACCCGCTGCGTCCTTTGCTTTTGAATATGCCTGTCCCCGCAACTACCTGGCATGCTGATCTGCTACCAAACCGATCCGTTAAGCCACGCCAGGCGCATGGTTCCGCTCGACTGGGGCTCGCGAGCGAACACTTCCGTGTCACCTATTCCGCCGCCACGAATCGAAAGGATGTCGAACTGGCTTTGAGTATCCTCGACAGCGCACACGCAAATATCAGCCGGCGCGCCGGCCCGTTGAAGGGTTTGCCCACACTCACTGTAAACATCAACGACACCACTGGCGATTTCACAGGCCGCACGGGCCAGCCCTGGTGGGCCGCCGCCGCCACACGGGGCGGTCACATCGAATTGCAGCCACTTGCCGTGCTGAAACAGCGCGGCGTGCTGGCTACTACTCTCCGCCACGAAATCGCGCATGCTTTCATCGACGCTGCCAGTCACAACCGCGCGCCGCGCTGGCTGTCGGAAGGGTTCGCTTTGCATCTGGCCGGGGAAGGAAAAATGATTTCGCGGTTTGCAGGCAAAGAGAAGCTAACGATCGCAGAACTGGAAGATCGCCTGGCTCGCACGGTATCCGCGGAAGAGATGCGAGCCCTCTACGCTGCCGCGTTTCGAAGGGTGCAGGCAATCATACAAGCAGAAGGGGAGAATAAAGTGTGGCGCCAGTTGGCAAGTTATTAAGCTGGGCGGGGAGAGCGAGGGGAAAAAGCGGGGGCAAGCCCGCCTTTCTGACTGAGAGTATTCCTGGTTGAAGTGTTGAAGTGCGACTCTGAAGGTTGAGTGTGCAACGCAACACTACTACCTTTCACTCAACGCGTAAGCCAGCATCCGGTTGTCCTGCGAAACGTAAAGCAGGTCGGCTGCCTCATCGCTCACGAATCGCGAATCCGGTGTTCCCATGCGGATGGTGCGTTCAGTGATGCCGGAATTGATGTTCACCCCGGCCAGGCCGTTTCCGCGATTGAGTTCGGTATAGAAATACATCCATTGACCACGCAGAGCCGCCAGCCGGCGCCGCCGCCAGAGATAACGGGACAGGCGTTCGAGTTGATGCGCCGGATCCAAACGATCCATCAACCGCTCCTCAACATCGATTGAAGGTCGCGGCAGTGAATTGATCGATGGCCGCGGCAACGAATCGAGTGTGGGCAACTGCGGCGAGCCACCCCGCCCGATGTTGGAAATTTGCCGCGCGCGCGCCAGCATGCCGTAGGAAGAGATGCGATCGCGCACGTACTCCTTACCGTAATCGGTGGCCATGCTGGTAAGACTGGGAAGCGCTTCGCGCACCGCCAGTCCCGACCAGCGCACGCTGGTAACTGCATTAATCAACTGGATACCGCGAAAGGCTGTAGTGGCTGTCCCGCCATACCGAAAATAAAGCGACGCTGCTCGCGCCGCGATGGCGGCGACGGTTCGTAAGAATCCGCGACCCGGCGGATTGTGGTGCGCGCGCCAGATTTCCCGTCCATCGGAAAGGCTGAAGGCCGCCACTTCATTCGTGCCGCCAACGACCGCTTCGCCCCGTTCATTCAGCAACACAAACGCCGCATTCTTCACCTGATGGGAAGTTTTCGCGCGGCGTTTTCCATTCGCCGCGTCCAGAACAATCAGATCATCGCGATCGGCCACTACGATAGTGTTGGCGTCCGGCAGAGCGATGTTCGTGATGCCTTTGTCTGCGCCTTTGTAGCGCCAGAGGACTTTCCCCTTCTCCAAGTCGATCGCGCTGACACCATAAGGACCGCGCTCCACGGTCTCGCCATCTTTCAGCCGCGCAAACTGGCCACCAGTGCGGACGTATAGCACGTCGCGGGTCAAAATCATTTCGGGAACTGAGCCAAGGTCGTTCGCTTCCCACACGGTATCGCCATCGCTGCGAGAGATAGCGCGCACATGACCGCGACCGGAAACGTAAAGATTCCGTTCGTCGGCTACCGGATCAGCTTCGGTGAGGGCCAAACCTTCTTCATTAACGCGGAATTTTTCGCGCTGGCGGGTTTTGCCGTTGGCCGCGTCGAGCGAAGTGACACCCTCGTAAAAGAGATACAGACGATCATTCAAGAACACCGGCGCGCGGTAATTGTCGAGCGTGTAGGGAACATCCTCGCCTTCTTTCCAGCGCGCAGGCATCATTTCCACATCGCCGTCCAACTCGTACTTCCAGAGCTCCCGGCCGGCATTTAGATCGAAAACATGGACCACCGGCTTGCGCTTAAATCCGGCCTTTGGTTTGTCGCGCGCGTCGCGCACAAACACTAACGCCAGCCGGTTCGCATTTTGATCGAGGGCCATCTGCATGACGGCGCCGCGAACTTTATCGCTGCGCCAGAGCGTGTCGCCGGTCATCAGGTCCGCCGCCTCGACTCGTGTCTTGTTCCCTGATTCCAGGTTCATCAGCAGGATGTCCGTACCCGGCACCGCCGCGACATCCGTTTCATCCAACTTCACATTCTTTCGCCGCCAGAGGATGTCGCCAGTCTCTCCATCAACGGCGTAAAGGGACTTCTCCGTGCCCACCACGAGCACGCCGAGTTCGGTCGCTTGATAGAAGCTGATGCGACCATCAAGCCGGGCGGCCCAGCGTTGCGCGGCGAGACCTTCGCCGGCACACAAGCAGAGCAGCAGCAGAATGAACAAGAGACGAAGCGTTTGTTGTTGGTTGGCCATAATTCAATGCGAAGGGAGAGGTGAGCATGATAAGCGAAAGCACGAAAGCGCCAAAGGCGCGAAATGCAAGAGCCTGGGCCTAGTTCAATCGCTATTTAAGAGACATAAGCACCAACCTACAAGTGTCTTCTATCGTCGCGACGAAACAAATAAAATCTCGTGGTCAAAGAGGAACGAGAGAAGCTCGGCTATCTGATCAGTTGGGATTTGATCGGATAGCATTTCGGTCTCGATGAAGGCTGCGCCAAGGCTGTAATGTCCGCCCGGTAATAGTGACAAGTCGGTTCGAAACCGAGTTTGGCCAATACGGAACCGAATATCTTGCATGATGAGATCGTCGCCAGACGCTAGCCGGACATCCGTGCCATAGACTCGAGCGGTAATCTTGTAATGCTGCGCCACGCAACCCACGATGTCATGAAAGTCCAGCCGCATTTTGACGCCGCGAACGCCGTCCTTCGAACGAATCGCCCGAATCGATCGTTCAATAATGGGAAGGGCAATATCAGCCAAACCGGGATCCACCTTTATTTGCAATGGTTCTTCTTCCATGTCTCTACGTGCTTGGAAAGTTATCCCATGGAGATTGATCGCTCCAGCGGATAGCGCGTAGTCGAGACCCTCACGATCAAATAAAGTCTGTATCGTCTCCAGGGCTTTAGACGATGCGTGATCAAGGCCACTCCACGGCGAGAGGTTGACAGTTAGCTCCTCAATAAAACTCCATTGTCTGCCGAAAACTTGCACGGCCCGATTTGAAGTTTCGCCACAAACGCTACGAAACTCGTCAGCTGTGAACACTTCTGTGTGTGCATGTTTGAAAACCTCATTGGCGAGGGCAAGGATGTTGTTAAGACCTGCTTCGGATTTGATGTTGAATCCCTGCAAGAGACTAAGAGGAGGGAAGAGATCTCCGAGGTCGATACCCAGAAATCCAACTGGAACCACCCGGATACGTTTGGAATATGCGAATCCGGATTCGAAGTAAAGCCAATTTGACAGCATCGAATCCGGAGAAACGAAAACTATCATTACCAGGGCACTGTCAAGCGCCTTTTCTATTTGATGTACCCAGTTCCGGCCCAGCGGAATGCTTTGACCATCACTTGAAAGGAATACGTCAATGCTACCGCCCGTCTTCTGGACAAATAATTCTTTCAAGCGCGCGAGTTGCTTCTGATCTTGGGAGGAATGGCTAAAAAAGATTGTAGGCTTTGACATCTGTCCCTTTTTGCAAGCGTTAATCCGACCAGCGCATGAAGAAATCCTTAATATATCAAAACTCAATCCCCTGCTGAGCCCGAATCCCGATCTGAAATGGATGCTTGATTTCGGTCATCTCCGTAACTAAATCTGCGGCCTCGATCAGTTCCGCGGGAGCGTCGCGACCGGTGACGACGATGTGCAGCGCGGGTTGCGCGGCTCGAATTAGACGGAACTCTTCCAACACTTCTGCCACGGGCAGCATGTCGTAGCTGAGTACATAAACCAGCTCATCGAAAACCAGCAGATCGTAATCTCCGCTACGCATTTTCTCAACACACAACCCCCATGTGGTGCGCGCGGTGGCGCGATCCTGTTCCGGATTCTTTGTGTCCCAGGTGAAGCCGTCGCCCATCGTGTGCACTTCGATGCCAAGCTTCTCAGCCGAAACGTGTTCACCATAACGATCGTTGCGCGACTTCATGAACTGAATCATGCAGCAGTTCAGACCGCGGCCGGCGGCACGCATCATCAGACCCAGCGCGCAGGTAGTCTTCCCCTTACCGTTTCCGGTATGGACCATCAGCAGACCCCTGGTCTGTTCCTGATAATCCTGGCGACGCCATTTGTATTTCTTTTCCATGGTTAGAGGCTAGAGACTAGAGGCTAGAGGCTAGGAAAAGCAATACCGGGGCGAGAGGCGAGAGGCTAGAGGCTAGTAAACAAAAGGCGGGCAACGCCCGCCTCCAAACCTAGCCTCTAGTCTCTAGCCTCTAGCCTCTAGCCTCTAGCTTCTAGCCTCCACCAACGCATCTTCCGTAATATCTTTCAAACCATTCGCCCGTTCGACGGCGTTGCGCAGCAAGCTGACAATCTCCATCTCGACTTCTTCCCACTCGCCCTTCAGCGTGCAGCCCGCGGCGTTGCGATGCCCGCCGCCGCCAAACTTCTCCGCCACCTTGGCCACGTTAACGTCGCCTTTGGAGCGAAGACTGGTGCGATAGACGCCTGGCGCAGTCTCTTTCAAGAGGGCCACCGCCGCAACTTCGCCGACGGTCAGCGGATAATTTACAAAGCCGTCAGCATCTTCGTCGGACGCTCCGGCCCGTTCCTGCATGTCCAATGTCTGGCGCATCCATGCGACGTGGCCGCTACTATCGCGCCGCGCGGTGGAAAGCACTTCGCCGAACAATTGGATTTTGCTCCACGGGTAGCTGGCGAAAACTGCTTCCGCGGTCTTGGCCGGCTTCACTCCGGTGCGCACCAACTCTGAAGCGACCTTGAAAGTACGCTCAGTCGTGTTCGAGTAATGAAACGACCCGGTGTCGGTAATGAGCGCGGTATATACGCATTCGGCGATCTCGCGCGTAACGCGAACGCCGGTGGCCTTGCTCAGGTTGTAAATCATTTCGCCGACGGCGGAGGCGGTGGAATCGATCCAGTTGATCGAACCAAACAGGGCGGTGGTGGCGTGGTGATCGATGTTGACGACGAATTCCTTATCGAGATCGATCAAGCCGGGGCGCGAGATGTCAGAACACTCAATCACAAAGACCGCGTCATATGGCCGGTCAACGGCAGGCGTTACGCGCACACTGTCCGCGCCCGGCAGTTGCCGGTAGGCGCAGGGCACTGGATCGCGCATGATAACTTCCGCATCTTTGTCGAGGGCTCGCAGCAGCCAGTAGAGACCAAGTGAGGACCCAAGACTGTCACCGTCCGGGCGCGCGTGGGCGGTAATAGCAAACCGATTCTTCGATTCAATTAACTCAACAACCTGACTTAACATTTCAAACAGAGTGGAACAGAATTTCCCCTGCGCTTTATCAGAGGGTGAAGCTCTGCCACTTACTCTTCCTTTCATTCACTAGCCGGAGGAATCTCAAGCGTCTGCAAAACCTGGTCAACTCGATTTGCCTGCTCTTCAACCACATCGCGTACAAAATGAAGCTCAGGAGTATGCCTAAGACTCAGCGCAAAGCCAAGCTGCCGGCGCACATAAGGCGCGGCGTGCCGCAGGGCCTGCATCGCTGTCAAACTTTCCGACTCATCGCCGGCCACCGTTACATAAACGCTCGCGTCTCGCAAATCATCTGAGACGCGGACATCCGTCACCGTCACCATAGCGACCCGTGGATCTTCCAACTCATATCCGACAATCTGCGCGATCTCGTCGCGTAACGTATCGGCAACTCGTTCAGGCCGTCTCATAAATCAGTCGGCAGGAGCAGGCGGCAGGAGCAGGAACCGCAGCAGGAACCGGCAGTCGGCGTAGTATCATCACTAGATTACGAGTAGTGGCCTGCCATCTGCTCCTGCAGTCTGCCTCCTGCTCCTGCCGTCTGCCCCTGCCGTCTGCCTCCTGGCTCACAGCTCCGTCGCCGCGATCTTCTCGATCACGTACGCTTCGATCTGGTCTCCAACTTTTACATCGTTGAAGTTTTCCAGCCCGATGCCGCACTCGAAACCTTCGCGCACTTCAGCAGCGTCATCCTTAAATCGCCGCAGCGACGCAATTCCACCTTCCCACGAAACGACGCCGTCGCGAATCAAGCGGGCGCGCGCGTTGCGCCGGATCAAACCGTCGATCACCATACAACCGGCAATCACACCGGCCCGGGGAACACGGAAAATCTCGCGCACATCGGCTTTACCGAGAATCTTCTCCTTCTCAACAGCCTCCAGCATGCCGATCATGGCCGCGCGAATCTCTTCCTCGACCTTATAAATGATCGAATGCAGGCGCACATCCACGCTCTCTTGCTTGGCGAGCTCAGCGGCGCGCACTTCCGGCCGCACGTTGAACCCGATGATTACCACCGCGGCAGATGACGTGCCCGCCTGCGTGGCCGAAGCCAGCAGTACGTCGGACTCGGTAATAGCACCCACACCGGAGCGAATCACTTTCACCTTGACCACTTCGGTGGAAAGTTTCTGTAACGTGGATTTCAAAACCTCTACCGAACCCTGCACATCGGCCTTGATGATTACGAGCAGTTCTTTTACTTCGGTCTGACCGAGGGCTTCGATACCGCGCTTCGTGCTTTGCAGCAACGTATTCTGACGCGACAAAGCCTGGCGGTGCTGTGAAATCTGCTGGGCCCGCGTGATGTCGGCCACCACCTGAAAAGACTCGCCCGCCTGCGGTACGCCCTGCAGACCGAGGACTTCTACTGGTGTTGCGGGACCTGCTTCGCTCACCGCTTCCCCGCGATCGTTGAACATCGCGCGCACCTTACCGTAGACCTGGCCCATGATGAAGGGCTCATGCAACCGCAGCGTTCCCTGTTGGACCAGCACCGTTGCCACCGCGCCGCGTCCTCGATCGAGCTTTGCCTCCAGCACCACGCCGGACGCAAGCCGCGTCGGGCTGGCACGCAGATTCAGGATGTCTGAAGTCAGTAGAACTGTCTCCAGCAGGTTCTCGAGGTTCTGGCGTTTCTTTGCCGAAACCGGCACTACTTCGGTCTCGCCACCCCAATCGACCGGCTGTAAACCCTGCGTGGCCAATTCCTGCTTGACGCGATCCGGGTTAGCCGAAGGCATATCAATCTTATTGATCGCGACAATGATCGGAACGTTGGCCGCGCGCGAGTGTTCGATAGCTTCGATCGTCTGCGGCATCACGCCATCGTCGGCGGCGACGACCAACACAACGACGTCGGTGGCCTTGGCGCCGCGGGCACGCATCATGGTGAATGCTTCGTGACCCGGCGTGTCGAGGAAAACTACGCGGCGCGTTTCGCCCGGGTGATCCGGCACCGGGACCTGCACGCTATAGGCGCCGATGTGCTGCGTGATACCGCCCGCTTCTCCGCCCGCCACGTCGGTCGCCCGAATTGCATCCAGCAGCGAAGTCTTACCGTGATCAACGTGACCCATGACAGTGACTACCGGCGCGCGCGGCAACTCCACATCGTCGGCGTCGGTGGCAATCAAGTCTTCAAACTCTTCTTCCGCCACCATCTCTTCAAACGGCACAAACGACACGGCGTAACCAAAACGCTCGCCCAACTCCGCCGCCACGTCATCATTCAAAGCCTGATTGATGGTGGCAAAGACGCCGCGTTGCAGCAGGAGGGTCACGATTTCTTTCGGCTTAATCCCGAGTTTTTCCGCGAACTCTTTCACGGTCGAGCCTTCAACCAAACGCACTGACTTCAGCTCGCCGGGAACGCCGGGAGCCTCCATCCGGCCGGCAATTCGGTCTTCCAGGGACAGGGCTTTCGGTGGGGCAATGAAATCGCCGCCGCGATCAAACTTGCCGCCTCTTCCTTCGCCCGGCCGTTTTCCGCCCCGCGTCGGCGCGCGGCGCGAGCGTCGGCGGCCGGCATCCGGTGGCGGAATATAAGTAGTCTGCGGCGTCAGCGTTTCTCCCGGCGTCCCGGTCCGCTCGGTCCGCGCATAAACGCGCGGGGCGCGAGTTGCACCGGCTTCCCCGCGGTCCTGCCGTTCTCGTCGTTCACGTGGAGACGGACCAGCCGGCGCCGGCACAGCGACAGGCGCGGGTGCGCGTTCGCCATGACGAATACCCGCGTTCAACGCGGCGGCCGTCGGTCGCATTACTCTGATTTGTCGGCTTGGACCAGGAGCCGGCGCGGGAGGCGCGGCAGCGGCCGGCGTAGATTCTTCAATTGCTGCGATGGGCTCTTCTGCTTCAACTTCGTCAGGTTGTGCCGGCGCCTCCGCTTCCTCGGCAACCGCGGCCCCGGGTTGTTCGGCTCTCACTGCCGGCGCGAGTTTTCGGATCACACGGACGGCCGTTGGTTTTGCGGGCTCGGTGACGGGGGCTTCCGGGTCGGCTGCGGTGGGCGCAACTTCCAATGGTTGCGGCGCAACCTCGGCTTCTTCAGGTTCGTCCGCCGGTGCTTCTTCGACCACTGGCCGCGCGGCCTTTTTCACCACCCGCACAGCGCGCTTTACCGTCGCTTCTTTTTTCGGAAAGTACTTGTTGCGAATCTTGTCCGCCAGCTCTTTGCTGACAGAATTCGAAGGCACACTGACATCCACACCTTCGCGACGCACCTCTTCAATCAGGCGTTTAGTGTCGAGCTTGAGTTCCTTGGCTAGATCGTAAAGGCGAACCTTTAAGTGAGCGGTCATGCATTCCTTCGGCGACGCAGCAAACGGCGTCGAGCGCTTCAAAGTGGCCTAAGAGCTCTCGCTCTCCGCCCTTCTAGGAAGCGTGCATTTCAGGAGTGCAGCGCCAAGACAGGTTCTGGAGGCGAGCAGCGAGGCGCACGGGAGAATCCGCGCGCCCGCCACGGTTATTCGGCCGCATCTGAGGAAGCATCTTGCTTCTCTTCGGTAACACTCCCGTCCGCGGCGGCCTGTTCATCAACAGGCGGAGCGGGAGTAAAGGAGTTCTGCACTTCCGGAGCCGAAGCTTCCGAAGCAAAATCTGCCCGGGGCGAAAACGAACTCTCTTCTTCCTGCGGCGGGTCGCCTTCACCAACACGACCGGCGGCTTCGATATAGGCAGCGCCGGTGGATGTAACATCCGGTGCGGGCGTAATCGTGTCGGGACGAAGATCTTTACCCGGCTCCTGCAGGACTACCTGTCCGCGGGAGGTGGGATCCGCTTCAGTCAATGCGACGGGCGAAGCCGAGTCCTGCGCCACTGAGTCACCTTCGGCGCTGAAGGGAGTGCCCTGTTCAACCGCTTCGTCGTAACCGGCGGCCGTGTCTGCCGCCACCGATTCAGTTTCAGTTTCGGCTTCGATTGAATCTTCAACTGTCTCTTCGCCGGCAGCATCCAGCTCGCCGGTAGATTCATCGGCGGCAGGCTCCGTAGCTTCACCGGCTTGCAACCTTTGATCGCGCACGGCCAGGACCTGCTGCGCGGCCTCGATTATCACTTGCGCTTCGTCAAGACTCAGATCGAGGAACTCAACCAGATCATCGACCGAGGTTCCGGCCAACGCGTCGATATCGTTGATACCGTGCTCCGCCAGCGCGTCAGCCTGCGGCGCAGTAACACCCTCGATCACTGACAACGGCACGGGCTCGCCCGAAGCGATCATCATTCCCATTTGCTCGGCGATTTCCCGTTTAAGCTCTTCTTCGCTCCGAATGTCGATGTTCCAGCCGACCAGCTTGGTCGCCAGCCGAACGTTCTGCCCGCGTTTGCCAATCGCCAGACTGAGCTGATCTTCGTTTACGATCACTTCCATCTGCCGATTCTCGATATCGGTAATGCGGACCTGATTTACTTTCGCAGGTGACAGCGCGTTAGCCGCAAAAACTGACGGCTCGTCGGACCATTCGATGATGTCAATCTTTTCGCCGCGCAACTCGCGAATGATCGCCTGTACCCGCGAGCCCTTCATACCAACGCAGGCGCCAACCGGATCGACGTCACGCTCGTTAGAAGTGACCGCGATCTTGGCGCGCTCGCCCGGCTCACGGACAGCGGACTTGATCACTACCGTTTCGTCGTAAATCTCCGGCACTTCCATTTCGAACAAACGGCGCAGCAACTCGGGTGAAGTCCTCGAGACTTCCACCTGCGGGCCTTTTGATTCCTTCGAAACGTTGTTGATAACGACGCGAATGCGCTCGCCCTGGTTCCACTGCTCGCCGCGCGATTGTTGCGAACGCGGCAGGATCGCTTCCAGATTTCCCAGGTCGACGATGATGTTTCCCCGCTCAAAGCGTTTGACGAAACCGTTCACCAGATCGCCAATCTTGTCGACATACTGTTCGTAGACATTCGACCGGACTGCGTCGCGGACTTTCTGGAAAAGAATCTGCTTCGCTGTCTGCGCAGCAATTCGTCCCAGCTCTTCCATTGGCAGTGGCAGGAGCAGCGCGTCGCCGATTTCCACTTCGTCGCCCGCCATTTCGCGAGCTTCTTCGATCGACAACTCAATCGCGGGATCGGTAACTTCGTCCACTACAACTTTCGACGCGGAAAGCTCGATGCCCGTATCCGGGTTCCAATCGACCTGAATGTCTTCGCCGGACTTGAACTGCTTCTTGGCGGCCGCGCGGACGGCTTCCTTCATGGCGTCGATCACCAGATCGCGCTCAATGCCCTGTTCCTGGCAGAGCGCTTCGATGTTTTGCCCGATGGATGTGCTCATAGTTCTTTGTTCGTCCAGCTGAACCGCTTACTGGCGATCCACCAGCTCGCGCTCTTTTGCTTTCCGAAACTCCTCTTCCACGTCGACTTCCAGATTAGCCTTGACTACATCTGCAAACGGAAAACTGACTTTGCCACTGGTCTTATCGTCGAAAACGATTTTCTCCCCTTCGACTCCGACAATTCGCCCGCGAAAGTTGCGCTGTCCGGTGATTGGCTGCCGCAGTTTGAGCTTGGCCATGCTCCCGGCAAAACGCGCAAAATCGTCAACCTGATAGAGACCACGTTCCAGGCCCGGCGACGAGACTTCCAAGGTGTAAGCAGAGTGGATAAAATCTTCCACATCCAGGATCGTGCCGAGGTGTAAACTTACCGCCGCACAATCTTCATGAGTTACCCCGTCCGGTTTATCAATGAAGACGCGAACAATCGGCTTGCCTTCGGGTCCGGCCACTTCCGCGTGCACGAGCTCAAGTCCGTGGTCGAGCGCAACTCTCTGCGTTATCTCCCGAACTCGTTCTGCAATCGATCCAGACCCCATCGTCCGCCTCAGTGCACAAGACTGAATCCGTGCTACCTCTCGCCCAAAAGAAAAAGTGGGCGCGAACCCACCGGACCAGACCCCGCGCTTCGAGCAAGCGGAGGATTATACGGTATCGACCAAGGTGAGGCAAGCGACCATCAGGTGGGGTCGTGTCTTGATTTTGGAGTGCGCCGGCGGAGCGCAGCGGCGACGGCGCTTTCTCAGCCCGACAGCTTCGCTTTTACCAGTTCACTGAGCGTCTTGCCATCGGCATTCCGTCCGGCCAACCGGGCCTGAGCGGCTTTCATGACGGCTCCCATTTCGCGCATTGAAGTCGCGCCGATTTCCGCAATCGCCAGAGCTACGGCCTGTTCGATTTCGGCAACGGGGGCCGCCTGCGGCAGATACGCTTCGATGATTTCGATTTCGCTCGCTTCTTTGGCGGCCAACTCCTGACGTCCCGCTTTCTCATACTGCTCGACCGAATCGCGCCGTTGCTTAACCAATCCGCGCAACACTTTCATCAGCTCATCGTCTGACAGGTCCTCGCCTTTTTCAATTTCACGATTTTTGACCGCGGCCTTCACCATCCGCAAAGTCGAAGTGCGAAGCGCGTCCTTGGCTTTCATCGCCTCCGTCAGATGACTATCAATTTGAGATTTGAGCAACATCAAGACCACTCCGTTCAATTTGCCAGGTTAGGAACTACCACTCTAGCGCAATTGCCCCGAATGTCAGAACCGCCTGCGGTAGCGGGCGGGCCTGGCGATTTCGGAATGCGGATTTCGGATTGCAGATTTAGGAAGACGACGCGATCTATTTATTAATCCGCAGTCCGAAATCTGCATTCTGCAATCGTTAGGCCCGCTGGCTACCGCAGGGCGATTTCGGACTACTTTTGGATTTTCTTTAACAGGCGGTCCGCGCGATTGCGGGCCATCAGCGGAATTCGCTCGTCCGTCTTCAGCTCGCGCAAGAGCGGAATCAACTGCTGGGGATCAGAAAGGCCGGAACGATTCAGCATTATTTCCAAATGGTCCATCAACTTGGGCGCGTCCAGCGGCCGGTTTTCCCGCGCCACGGTGATATCAAAAACGAATTTTGCCTGATCGCCCAGGCGTCGATACTCGTTTGCCAGTTCGGAAGCCTCGCGATTGTGCGTCCAATTGAATTCCGCAGCCCGCATGCGCGAACCCTCGCGCATTTTCAAACGCACAGTTCCCATGTGCGGAAACTGTTTGTCGCTTTGGTAATTCGTATCGGAATCCAGGAAGCGCAGTTCCTGCCAGAGCCCGGTAATGCGACTCAGGGCCGGGAGTGAAATTTCCAATGGCTCAATGATTGGCGTGCTCTCACCCAAACGTTCCAGCACCACTCGACCATGGCCGGCGGAATCATGCTCAACCACTACCCGGGTGATTTCGAATTGCGGCTGCGAAAACTCATACGTATAGATCGCGGACTGACCTGATGACGCCTCGCCCGCTACGGTCACAGCCGGCGCGAGTTCCGGCGGTCGATCGTTCTGTTTCTTTGACGGCGTCTGGCCGCACGTGAAAATCGCCGCCCCTAAAACCAGCAGGGCGGCGGAGAGAATGTAGCTCAAGCTCTGATGACGACTATTCAAACTTGACCGAAACCAGTTTCGAAACTCCTGCCTCTTCCATTGTGACGCCATAAAGGGCACGCGCCATCTCCATCGTTCTCTTGTTATGCGTTATGACGATGAACTGCGTGTTCGCCGACATTTGCGCCACCTTATTGGTGAAGCGGCCAACGTTGGCTTCATCCAAAGGCGCATCGACTTCGTCGAGCAAACAGAATGGAGAGGGACGATAATGAAATATTCCGAGCACAAGCGCAAGCGCCGCCATCGCCTTTTCGCCGCCCGAGAGCAGCAGAACGTTTTGCAGCCGCTTGCCCGGCGGTTGCGCTATGACGTCGATGCCTGATTCCAAAGCATCGTCCGCATCGATCAAACTCATTTCGCCGCGGCCGCCGCCAAACAATTCCTTGAACAACTCGCCAAAGTTTTGATTGATTTGCTCAAAGGCAGCGCGGAAACGCTCACGCGAACGACGCTTGATTTCTCGCAGTGCTTCCTCAGTGGAAGCGATGCCCAGTTGAATATCTTCGCGCTGGGCGCTGAGGAACGTGAAGCGCTGCTCAGACTCTGCCAGCTCTTCGAGCGCCATCATGTTGACGGCGCCGAAGCCTTCGATCCGCGTTCGCAACTCGTCAACTCGCGTGCGGCCGGCCTCCAAATCAAAGTCGGCGTCAACTGGATGCTCAGTCGCCAGCTCTGCCAGGTTCTGCCCCAACTCAGTGGTACACGCTTCGCGCACATAGTTAAGCCGGGCGAGACTTTCAGCCCGTTGCACTTCAATCGCAGCGCGCGCGTCGCGCGACGTGGCCGCTCGCCGGTTAACGTCAGCCAACTCAGCCGCAATCGCATCGGCGCTGTTTCTGGCTTCATTGAGCTTTGCCGTGGCCGCGGCTATTTGCTGCTCTTCCTGGGCCCGCTCTTCATCGATCGTTGACGCGCGGGCGTCAATCTCTTCGATGGAAACGCGAAGCTCTTCCAGCCGCGTGGCGATTTCCCCAATTTCCTGTTCGTGACGCGCCACCCGCGATTTCAAGTCGGCACTTTCCGCGTGCAAACGGCGTAGCTCGGCCCCGGTACTTCGTCGTCGCTCTGCCGCCGCCGCCGCGACTGAACGCTGTTCATTTAGCAGTTCATTTTCCGATTCGGCCTCGCGTCGCACCGCCAACAATCGCATCGACGCAGCGGTGACTCGTTCAACGGTCGCCAGGCGCGCAGCCTCAGCCGCTTCGGCGTCAGCCAGCGCATTAACGCGCCGTTCAGCTAAATCCGTTTGCTCAGCCGCCAGTCTCTCAGCATCGTCCGCCACCACGCGCATGTGACGCACCGAGCGCTCTAGATCCTGCTTGAGGTTTGCGGCCGTCAGTTCGCGTCCAATGGCATCGCGTTCTTCGCGGCCGATCACTTCGTTCAGAAGCATCACGGCTTCTTCCAGATCGACCAAACGAGCGCGCGCTTCCTTCACTGTTTCCGCCGCCC
>Ga0207712_10000107_pt1 | contig 94254 bp, 87 predicted proteins | sample KBSS44metaG_FD_184402 | JGI IMG/M metagenome (GOLD analysis project Ga0207712, IMG submission 184402) | Switchgrass rhizosphere microbial communities from Kellogg Biological Station, Michigan, USA - KBS S4-4 metaG (SPAdes) (version 2) | ecosystem: Host-associated > Plants > Roots > Rhizosphere...
CAGCGCCTCAACGTCTTCAGTTCGTACACCTATACGCTGGAGACGATCATCCAGGCCGGCCACAGCAACATCCGCGTGCTGTCGGTGCCGATCCGCACGAACCCGGACTTGCGCCCGTCGCGTCTGGTCAAGAGCATCGGGCGCTACGTCTGGCGCTCGGCGTCGACGATCGTGCGCGTCTTCGCGACCTACAAGCCGCTGATGTTCTTCTGGCTGATCGCCTCGTTCTTCATCCTGGTCGGCGGCGTTGCCGGCAGCTGGTACCTGTTCCATCGGTTCACCGGCGAGGGAGCCGGGCATATCCAGTCCGCGGTACTCGCCGCGGCATCGATCACGATCGGGTTGATCGCGTTCCTGATCGGTTTCGTCGCCGATCTGCAGGCGGTCAACCGCCGGCTGCTCGAAGGCATCGACTGGCGGCTGCGCCAGCTGGAAGATTCCGCTCGAGGCGTGTCCGCCGCCGTCGATACGCGAGCGAAGGATCCTGCGGCATGACCGCGGCACCTCAACCGGCCGGAAACTACTACGACAAGTACCGGACCGCGAACCCGATTGCGCGGCGCTTGATGCAGGGTTTTCTCGGCGCGTTCGATGCGCTCGCGGCGCAAGTGCCGGTATCGGCCGCCCTCGAGATCGGCTGCGGCGAAGGCGAGCTCTCGATCCGTCTCGCGCGGCGCGGCTTTCGCATGCGCGGCTGCGACATCTCGCCGGAGATCGTCGAGGAGGCACGTGTGCGAGCGCGCGAAGCCGGGATCGAGGCGGCGTTCTGGGCGCAATCGATCGAAACCATCGATACGCGGGTGGAAGCGGCGCCGTTGGTCGTGTGCTGCGAGGTTCTGGAGCACCTCGACGATTCCGCGCGCGGCGTCGACATCCTGGCGGAACTGGCTCGCCCCTATCTGCTCGCCAGCGTGCCGCGCGAGCCGTTGTGGCGCGTACTGAACATGGCGCGCGGCAAGTATCTCGGCGCGCTCGGCAACACCCCGGGGCATCTCAATCACTGGAGCAGCGAAGGTTTCCTGCGATTGCTCCGGCGCCGATTCGACGTGATCGAGATGCGTGCGCCGCTGCCATGGACCATGGCGCTGTGCCGCCTGCGCTGAACGCGGCGGCCTGGAAGCGCGCCGCCGGCATCGCAGGGGCCTTGCTCTGCGTGCTGGCGCTTGCCTTGTTGTTGAAGCGCGGCGCCGCTCTCGGCGCCGAGTTGGGCGATCGGCTTGCGCAGGTCTCGATCGTTCAATTTGCCGTGGCGCTGGCGACGTACGTCGTCGGCGCACTGGCGCTCGCTCTCGCGTGGGCGCTGCTCGTTCGTGCCGCGTCGGGCAGTGCCCTGCATGCCAAGCCCCTGGTCGTCGCCCATCTGCGTTCGCAGCTTGCGAAATACCTGCCCGGCAACGTGTTCCATTTCGCCTATCGCCACATTGCCGCACATCGACAGGGCGTGGGGCATGCCGCGCTCGGCGCAGCGCTGGCGCTGGAATCGCTGCTGCTGATCGGCGTTGCGGCGCTCTTGGCACTCGGCGTCGCGGCCGATCCGCGGGTCGCTGCGAAGTTGCCCTGGGCGCACGATCTCGTCTGGATCGCGCCGCCGCTCGCCGGCTTCGCGATTTTCCTCGTTGCATCCAATGCGCATCGCTTCGGCTCTGCCGCGATAAGCGCGCGGCGGTCCGGCGGGGCATTGGTTGGCGTAGCGGGCCTGGACATATTCTTCTTCCTGCTCGCCGCGTTTGCCTTGCGTTCGCTTTGCACTCAGTCCGAGGCGATGCCGTTCGGCGCGTGGTGCGGCTGGTTGTCGCTCGCGTGGGCGGCAGGCTACGTCGCGCCGGGCGCGCCGGCAGGACTCGGGTTGCGCGAAGCGGTCCTGGCGCTCGGTCTCGGTCCGGTTTTGGGTGAGCCCGAGGCGCTGGCGCTCGCGCTCGTCTATCGGCTGCTGACGGTGGCAGCCGATGCGGTGCTGGCGGGTATCGGATTCGCGTTGAGCTCCAGTGACCGCGCGACGGATCGGCAACGGTAGAACGGCTGCTTTCGTCTCTCGGCGCTTCCTCGGCCGAGGCGAGGCTTTCAATGAACGCGCCGGTCGCGCCCCAACGATACGTAGTACGCGTGGAGCGCGGCTATTCTCACCTGCGCCTCGGCCAGCGTGGCGTCGTTGACGATCACGTCGTCGGCCAGCGCCAGGCGCCGTTCGCGCGATGCCTGCGCATCGATCATCGAATCGGCGAGCGCTTCGGTGATGCCGTCGCGCGCGAGCAGGCGCTGACGCTGCACTTCGCGCGGCGTGTCGACGACCAGCACGCGGTCGACCCAGTCGTAGCGGCCGCTCTCGGCCAGCAGCGGGATCACCAGCAGGACATAAGGACCTTCCGCGGCGCACGCGCGCTCGCGCAGTGTGGCTCGGATGCGCGGATGCAGGATCGCCTCGAGCCGGCGCCGCGCGTCGGCATCGGAGAATATCCGCGCGCGCATCGCGCCGCGATCGAGCGCACCGTTCGCATCGAGCACGTCCGCTCCGAAGCTCTCGACGATCTCGGCCAGCGCCGGACTGCCGGGAAGCACCAGCTCGCGCGCGACGAGATCGGCATCGAGCACGCTGGCGCCGAGTGCCGCGAAGCGATCGGCGATCGCGCTCTTGCCGCTGGCGATGCCGCCGGTCAAGGCGACGATGAAGGGCAATCGGTCCATGGAAGCGTCACTGCAGCAATCGCGTCAAACGTATCGATGCGCTCGATCTTCGATCAGACCAACCCGAACAGCCTCGCATAGAACGCCCCCAGCCAATCCCCGAACACGAGCCATGCCCATCCCGCAGCAGCGATGAAGGGGCCGAACGGGATCGGCGTGCTACGGTCCTTGCCGCGCAATGCGAGCGCGGTGCCGCCGACGATCGCGCCGATCAGCGAGGAGAGCAGGATGATCGGCAGCAGGCTCATCGCACCCATCCAGGCGCCGAGCGCACCGAGCAGCTTGAAGTCGCCGTAGCCCATGCCTTCCTTGCCGGTCAGCAGTTTGAACAGCCAGTAGACGGACCACAGGCTGAGATAGCCGATCGCCGCGCCGACGATCGCTGTCGGCGGGGCAACGAACAACGGCACCAGCGAAATCAGCAGCCCAAGCCAGAGCAGGGGCAGCGTCAACTGGTCAGGCAGCAGCTGCGTGCGCACGTCGATGCCGGAAGCGGCGACGAGAATCCACGTGAACACGAGCCCGGCCGCCAGCGGCCAGCCATAGCCGAACTTCCAGGCGACCGCCATGGAAGCGAGCGCGGTCAGCAACTCGACCAGCGGGTACTGCCAGGAGATCGGCGTCTTGCAATAGCGACAGCGACCGCGCAAGGCAAGCCAGCTCAGCAGAGGAATATTGTCGAACGGCGACAGTGCATGCTTGCAGTGCGGGCAATGCGAGCCGGTGAAGACGAGGTCGGGAGGTGCAGCCTCTGCAGGATCAGAGGTTTCACCCTGCGCTTCCTCAGCCAGGAATTCGCGGGCCTGGGTACGCCATTCGTGTTCGAGCCGGCGCGGCAGGCGAAGGATGACGACATTGAGGAAGCTGCCGACGAGAAGGCCGAGCAGGCCGGTCAGTGGAATCAGTAGTGCCGGTGCGCGTAGCGAGTCGAGATCGATCATCGGCATTCTCAAGATAGAAAAAAGAAAAACCGCGACCACTGGAAGCGGCCGCGGCTCGGCTGATCGAGATTTTTTAGATTCTTATCTACTTCAGCAGCCTATCGCCATGTTCTTTAACCAACTACAGCGCCAAGTTTGAAGATCGGCAGATACATACCTACAACCATGCCGCCGACAATTACGCCGATGACAACCATGATCATAGGCTCAAGGAGGCTGGAAAGTGCATCAACCGCATTATTAACCTCCGTTTCATAAAACTCAGCAATCTTAAACAGCATCTTATCCAGAGCGCCGGCCTCTTCGCCGATCGCGACCATTTGGACAACCATGTTCGGGAAAATCCCCGTCTGGCGCATCGCCAACTGCAGTTGATGGCCGACGGCAACATCCTCCCTGATGCGCCGCACGGCGTCGTTATATACAACACTACCTGTCGCGTTGGCGACTGAATCCAACGCTTCCACCAGCGGTACGCCGGCGCGGAACGTGACACCCAGTGTCCGGGAAAAGCGAGCGATCGCAGATTGACGCAGAATTTCTCCGACAACTGGAATCTTTAGTAGCAAACGCCCAATAAATCGGGAAAATTTCGTCGATCGCTTATACAGCATGACCAGGCCAATAATCGCGCCAACTACGATCAGCAGGACAAGCCACCAATAAGCCACCATAAAACGAGACATATTGACAAGCATTTGCGTAAATGCTGGCAAGTCAGCACCAAAATTCTTAAACACGGTCTCAAACTGCGGGATTACAAAGATCAGAAGAATGCAAGCAACTAGAATGGCAACGGTCATTACGGCCGCCGGATAAAACATCGCTTTCTTAATTTTTCCTTTTATGTTCTCAATATTCTCCTTATATGTTGCAATCGTATCGAGTACTGTGTCGAGCACGCCAGCGGACTCACCGGCTCTTACCAGATTCACAAAGAGCTCGTCGAACTGTACAGGGTACTTTCCAAGCGCCTCGTTCAGCGCTGAGCCGCCCTCGATCTCCGTTTTGATGTCAGTCAGCATGTCCTTCATGCGCGGGTTGCTTTGGCCCCCCGCAACGATTTCAAATCCCTGGACCATTGGCACGCCAGCGGCCATCATCGTTGCGAGCTGACGACTGAAGACTGCTATATCACGGCCCGTAATTTTCTTTCCAGCTTTGCCAAAAAGCGGCTTAGCCTTAGCTTTTACTGACTGTGGATTGATGCCTTGCTTGCGAAGATCTGCTTTGACTAAGCTGGCGTTCTTGCTTTGCTGCTCGCCCTTGATCTTGACGCCACGTTTGTCGAGTCCGACCCAGGTGAAGGTCTGCATCTCGCTGATTTTTGCCCGCTGTTTGCCTAGTTGGGCGGTAGCGGCTCTGCCTTTGAGGGTTGCGGCGCTGGCTGTAGCCATGACTTAGTCCTTGGTGACGCGATTGATTTCAGCCAAGCTGAGGACCCCCTGCCTGACTTTCATGAGAGCGGAGGCGCGCAGATCGCGGATGCCGACACTCTTCGCCTGTTCGGCGATCTGCATAGCGCTGCCGCCGGCAAGGATAATCTTCTGAATCTCCTCGCTCATCGGCATCACTTGATAGATTCCCGTACGCCCTTTATACCCTTCGTTGCAGCTGGAACAGCCGACTGCGTCGAAAATTTGCAATCCTGCATCAATCTCTGAGCTAGTGAATCCCTCTGCGATCAAAGCGGCAGGTGGCAGCTCAATGGGCTTTTTGCAGTCGTGGAGGCGGCGCGCAAGGCGTTGGGCTATGACCAACGTTACTGACGATGTGATGTTGTACGGCGCGATACCCATGTTCATCAGGCGCGCGATTGTTTGCGAGGCATCGTTCGTGTGCAGGGTTGATAGCACCATGTGACCAGTCTGCGCAGCCTTGATCGCGATCTCCGCCGTTTCAAGGTCGCGAATCTCGCCGACCATGATTACGTCTGGGTCCTGACGCAGGAAGGAACGTAGCGCTGCGGCGAATGTCATGCCGCGCTTCGTGTTCTGTTGCACTTGGTTAACACCAGGCAAACGGATTTCCACCGGATCTTCGACCGTCGATATGTTGCGGCCTTCGGTATTCAGAATGTTGAGGGCGGTGTATAGCGATACGGTCTTGCCCGACCCTGTCGGACCAGTCACCAGCACCATACCGTACGGCTTCTCGATTGCATTGAGGAATAGCTGCTTCTGATCTTCCTCGTAGCCCAGCTTCTCGATGCCCATCTTGGCGGCAGAGCCGTCCAGGATGCGCAGGACAATTTTCTCGCCGAACAACGTTGGGCAGGTGCTGACGCGGAAATCAATCGCCTTGGTCTTCGACAAATTCAGCTTGATGCGACCGTCCTGTGGCACACGCCGTTCTGCGATATCGAGCCCGCTCATCACTTTCAAGCGCGACGAGATACGTGGATTCAATTTTACGGGAGGTGCCGCGACAGCACGCAGCATGCCGTCCATGCGGAAGCGAACTCGATACACGTTCTCGTACGGCTCGAAATGAATGTCCGAAGCACCTCGCTTAATGGCATCAATCAACACTTTGTTGATGAACTTCACCACCGGCGCATCGTCGGCACCCGTGACATCGACACCTGTGGCCTCGCCGTCATCATCGATTGCGCCAAGGTCGAGGTTCTCCAAGCCTTCGGCGTCGTCGAGATTGCTGATTGTGTTGCTGGAGGCCGCGAAAGCTTGTTCGATCGCGCGGTCGAGCCGATTCTCATCGACAAGTATCGGCTCGATGATGTGGTTTGTTTGGAACTTGATCTCGTCGAGCGCACGGAGGTTTGTCGGGTCGGATACACCAACGAACAGGCGGTTTCCGCGCTTGAATAGCGGTAGAGCCTTGTGTTTGGTGATTAGATCTTCGCGAACCAGCTTCATCGGCAGCTGGCTCAGATCGAGCGCTTCGACATCGAGCAGAGGCATGCCAAACTCGGCAGAACACGCCATAGCCAACTGCTGGCTGGAAACGAGCGAATTTTCGATCAACCACGCCCCAAACGGGATCTTCTGGCGCGCAGCAGCCTCGCTGGCATTGCGCGCCTCGGCGTCGGGCAAAATTCCATCCGCGACCAGACGTCGCGCGACGCCGGACAGACCAACCATCGGAACGGCGTTCATAGATACGTCCATCTACAATTCGGGACCAAGCTTTAGTCTAGCAAAAAATGGACCTGGCGCCTGGAGAGTGGGGGGCACCTTACTCAGGGCGAGTCCTTCTCGGGTCGAGATCCCGCCTTGCGCTCTAGCAGATGTTGGTCCTTGTCACGGAATCTCTCAATTTGAGCAAGGGGGCTTCCACCACTACATGTAATAAATATGCGGCCGCAACGGCTGAACCAAGATATATGGTCCAAAACGCTGGACTGAGCCATATGCTATCTGCCTTCAGCAAATCGCGCGAAATATTTAGCGAAAAATAGACGAAGGAAAAATGCACGAGGTACAGTGGATAGGAAATCTTTGCGAAGAACGAAGAAATTATCAATCGCGATTTAATCTTTTTGTGAAATTCTAAGCTGCATCCAGAGTAGATCGCAATCGCTGTTAACCCGGAAAACATCCATATAATAGTTGACGATGCCAAAAATGAATAAGTCAACCAATCAGTTGCCATCAGAAGCGCGACTATGATTGAGCAACTAAAAAATAATAAATACAAATGGTATATCGGCTGTATTATAATATTTTTCCTATCAAAAAAAACGCCAACGGCCATTCCCAGCAGTAACCCGTCAACGGCCAGATGAAACGGTGCACGAACGCGCCAGAAGAATAAAGAATAATCTATCGGCGAGGGCGGCGACAGAATAATAGTGCGCTCTGCTAAAACCATCAACGAAAGGCCGATAAAAATTACGCCAGCCGTTCGACGTGAAAGTCGTTTTAATAAGAAAGCGCCAAAAGGTAAAAGTAGGTAGAACTTCTCCTCTGTTGCGAGTGACCACGAAGGGATGAAAAAATCGCTGGCGAAGTAATCTTGTAGAAAGAGCAGGTGAGCAGCCAACTGTTCCGCGTCCAAAGCGCCTAGGCCGAGGGTGATGCTTGGCGCGATCCAGAGCACAAAAAGAACGATTAGATAGCAGGGAAGAATACGATATGCGCGCCGTCGCCAAAATTGAATTGCCGCACCAATCAGCGGTTGGAGTTCAACGGCGCGCAGCAGTTGTTGAGTGAGCAGAAAGCCGCTGAGGACGAAGAAAAGGTTAACGCCGAGCCAGCCATTCATCGCTGGTCGCTCGAGAAGCGTAAAGAAAAACGATGCTGGAAGTTGTGTGGGCGGCGATGCCGCTACACCATGTCTAAACAAAACCAACCAGATTGCGATCGCACGTAGCAAATCGAGAAAGGCGACCCGATTAGTACTGTTCTCCGTATTCTCCACGGCATGCCTAGGCGACTGCGTTGCCCGCGCTTGTTGCCGGCGCGCTGCGCTTGGGGGAACGCGGTCGCCGCCAAATTATCGCGTCCACTATGTAGTGGTGAAAATTAATTGTCTGGTAAGCGATCATTGCAGCGAGCGAGGCAGGAATTCCCCAAAGTGTTGCAAGCGAAAGCAAATTTTCGACGCCATAGTAAAAAGCTGCTGCTACCGTTATACACACAGTTATATACAGCCAAATATTACGAGGTTTTGCCAGCGTGGAAAGTAGAGCAGCTGTAGGGTCCAAATTACCGTCAAATCTTCTCTGATGGCTTAGCCAAACGAAACTGAGGTACTGAAGGTTGTGCCAGATATTTAGGCACAGCCAAGCCACCATCATATTCGGCATGACGCCGTATGCGAACGAGAAAATAGCGTAGTGGCTCGATATATAGGCTATATATTCTCGAGATACGCCGCCAGCGAAGTAGGCTCGCGCGAGCCGTCCGGCACATATCGTAAGAAGTGCTCCAGCAAATACCCAGAGCGAAACTATCACGGTATGTGGCAACAACAACGTTATTACGTCTACGCCAAAAAGCGAGCGATCTGGGCGAGACGACAGCGTGAGTAAAGCGATAGCGGGCACTGTGTAGAAGGTCAGCCGCAGTAATGGTTCGTTGACGATTTGGCGCTCTCTGCAGCGAGAGGCGTACGCCTTGGAAACGCCTTCCGATTGCCTGACATAATGGAACCAAAGCCAATAAAAATAGATTGTATTGAGGGCAACGAGGCCGCCATATGTGCCGATCAACAGCACGACGTATGCAATCGCGATTGGCAGCAAAACCATCAGCGGCCAATAACGCTTCCAGCTGGTCCGATCGAAAGCTGTTCGTGTATATGTGGCAATGACGTGCTGATATCCGAGAATCCAGAGATCAAATCCGATTATCGGCCACAACGTACTCGGCCAAAGCAGTGCAACGACCACGCAAACTATGGCTATAGCCGGGATGCCAATTATGAAACCGCTGTCAAAAGACGTTCCATAAAGGCTATGGGAAATATTGGGCGATGCGGCGAGAGTTGTGTTCATCTTAAGACGTCCAGTCTCTCTGGCGAATCTCGCGAAAGATGCCGTATATCCGAAGAGATGTGCATGCGTTCCACGCGTGCATGCGGCTCTATTTGCGTCGATCTAGGGGCGACACGACGCGGGTAGATGTCTCGGGAGGCCGGCGGTAGAGGAACATGCCCAACTCGCTGGGCTGTTCGCATTCGCCTGCGTTGGTGTCAGGACTATGATGGGATCCTGGCCGGCTGAAGCACCAGTTGCACGAGTCGTTATGGTTACCACGCCTTGGTCGATGGTAACGCTTTCAACGTATGTCGTCGTTGGGGATACGTACCCAGTATCATTCTGAGAGATTGCTGTGGCGAGAACGCCGCGGCTCGAGGCGGTTTCCTCCACCGCGATTTTTGCGTCAGCACTTACAGCGAATGCCTCGGAAACCTTGGAGCGCACCACATAGTCCTGGTAGGCGGGCAAGGCGATAGAGGCAAGTATCGCGATGATTGCGATCACAATCATCAACTCGATGAGGGTAAATCCACGTTTGAAATTGGCTTTCATTTCAATTTCCTTTGTGGAATTAGTGTGCTTTCAGACAGGTGAATCTAAAGCGGTTAGGGGAAGCTGGCACCCCAATTTGTGCTGTGAACTCTGCGCGGGGTCTAAAAAAGAAGCCCCGCATGGCGGGGCCTCGTTTCCGCATCAAGTTTCGACCAACTCTTTGAAAATGCAGAACTGCCTTAATTACGGGCCAGCTGCGGTGCGGCAAGCTGCCGGCACATGCTTCGGGAGGCCTGCGGTCGTCGAGCACGTCCAAACTGCGGGTACATCCAGGGTGGCCTGCGCCGGGGTCATGTGAAGAACCGGGTCAACCTGGGCGCCCGTAGCCTGCGAAGTACCTTCAACAACGCCGCCACCGATGACGTGCACCGAAGCCACATAGGTCGTCGCATTGCTAACGTAACCGGTGTCCGGCTCCGTGACCGCGGTGGCCAGGACGCCCTTCGACTGTGCGGTTTCGGCGACCATATTCTTAGCGGCGTCCATCGCAATGACGACTTCCGATACCTTGGAGCGAATCGTGTAGTCCTGGTAAGCCGGCAGCGCGATGGCGGCCAGGATGGCGATGATCGCGATGACGATCATGAGTTCGATCAGCGTAAAGCCCTTCTGCATCTTGTTCATGGTGATTCCTCTGGATTGAGTGTGAAGACCGTTTGCCCCTAGAGCCGCCAACCTTGCCAGGCGGGCCCGCTGTTCCGCGATCGCCCCTGATGGATGATCGGCGGCTCGCCCCTGTTAGGTAGCAGCAACCGTGCCAAGACGGATGGGGCCGACGAACGGCGCTTTTTTTCCTGTGAAAGCGATGTGATGAGAACAGGTTCTCTATACCAAGACGTAAGTAGGGGAAAATTTGTCAAGGTCTGACAATGGGCGGCGGCAATGGCCGTCGGATCATGCTCACCAAGGGTCGACGGAGAGTGCTCCCAATGTTGCGCCGGACTTACTGTCGATGAACATCGCGAGATCCCCACGCGGCGCGACGAGCGGAAGCCACTTGACCTCGCTCGCTCGGTGGGAGGTTTCCGCAAGCCACGCGTCCACAATCGATCCCGTGCTGTCATGCTTTTTGCGGAGGGATTCGAGCGTCTGCGCGCGAGCCAGTAACAGAGGCGCATGGCTCGAATACCGCACATAGTACTCGGGCAGTTTCTCGATGTCCTTTCCAGCTGCCGCGCTGTCAAACAGATCGCTGCGCGCCTTAGGATCTGTGGGAACGGCCGCACCAACGATCTTCGGACCGGTCCATGGCAGGGAAGCGAACTCAGGGGCTTTTGCCTTCCTTAGATCTTTGTTGTCGAGATCGTTGGCTAGTACCACCACGAAGCGATCATCCACCCCGACGATGAAGACGGGTCGTGCCCTGACAACAACCGACATACCGTATAGGAGGGCGCATGTTTGCATGATCGCGATCACAGTCAGGTCAAGACGGAGCGACTTCTTTCCCGAGCGGAACACTACTAACGTCAGCATAGGTCCAAGAACGATGTCGACCCCCATCAAGAGCAACACCAGTTCATCTGCGCCCGTTGCCTTGCTGTAGGGAGGCGGGTACCACACGCCAAAGATCAGCGCAGCCGCAAGCAGACCGATCGAGGCACTGATCGATAGGTGGATGGCTGCGGCTTTCCAACGCGACATGCGAAATCTCCCGGACAGATTTTCGAGCGCAGGAATATACCGAAATGCAAGGATGCACCGAAGTCGCACCGCGCGACTGTCGGTAGTTCCAAGGGCAAGGAAGCTGTCGCGGGAAGTCAGTTCTCGGGAAGACGGTCGCTAGTCAAGTGGTCGACAACGCGCTCGTGAGCTTGGATTTTCAGTTCCGCATAGCAATCAACACCACAACGCGCCGCCTATTCGCGTACTACTCAATCCCCAACTTCTCCAATCGATACCTCAACTGCCGCAACGTCAGCCCCAACTGCTTCGCCGCCGCGGTCCGATTCCACCGCGTCGCCTCGAGCGCCTTCATGATCGCGGCACGCTCGGTTTCGGCGACGGCTGCGGCGAGGTCGCCGGGCAGTTCGTCGTCTTCGTCGGGTTCGGCGACTGCGGCAGGCGGCGATGTGCGCGCCGGGCCGTAGTCGGGCGTGGCGCCGGTCGGCGTGTTCGCCCAGGTCTCCGCCGAGTGGGCCGCCGAGCGTTCGCGCGGCAGCAGGCGCAGGTCCTCGACGCTGATGCTGTTGTTTTCGCACAGCGCGACGGCGCGTTCGAGCACGTTTTCAAGTTCGCGCACGTTGCCGGGGAAATCATAGGACAGCAGTGCCTTCAGCGCTTCCGGGCTCAGGCGGGCGGTCGGACCGCCGGAGTCCTTGCCGAGGCGTTCGAGCACGCGGCCGGCGAGTTTGGGAATGTCTTCGCGGCGTTCGCGCAGCGGCGGCACGCGCAGTTCGATCACGTTGATGCGGTAGAACAAGTCCTGCCGGAACGAGCCGAGCTCGACCAGGCGCGCGAGGTTCTTGTGCGTCGCCGAAAGGATGCGCACGTCGACGCCGATCTCGGCGCGTGCGCCGATCGGGCGCACGGCTTTTTCCTGGATCACGCGCAGCAGCTTCACCTGCATGTGCATCGGCAGTTCGGCCACTTCGTCGAGGAACAGCGTGCCGCCCTGTGCCGCATGGAACAGGCCGTCCTTGTCGGCATGCGCGCCGGTGAAGCTGCCCTTCTTGTGGCCGAAGAATTCGCTTTCCATCAGTTCGGACGGAATCGCGCCGCAGTTGACCGGCACGAACGGTGCGGCAGCGCGCGGACCGAGTTCGTGGATCAAGCGGGCGACGAGTTCCTTGCCGACACCGGATTCGCCGGCGACGTAGACCGGTGCCTGGCTGCGCGCGACCTTGGCGATCGTCGCGCGCAATTCGTTCATCGGCGCCGAATCGCCGATCAGCTTGGAACTGCTCGCGGTCTGCTCGCTGCGCTTTTCCTCCGACAGCTTCAGTGCCGTCTGCACGAGGCGGCGCAGCACGCTGATGTCGACCGGCTTGGAGACGAAGTCGAACGCACCTGCCTTGAGCGCATCGACGGCGGCGTCGACGTTGCCGTAGGCGGTGATCATCGCGACGGGCGTCTCGGCGTATTGCGCGGCGATCAGCGCGATGATGTCCTGGCCCGAACCGTCGGGCAGGCGCATGTCGGTGAAGCACAACGCGTAGCGGCGCTCGGTCAGGCGCTGGCGCGCTTCGGCGACGGTCGCGGCGGTCTCGACGATCAGGTCCATGCGGCCCAGGGTCAGGGTCAGCAGTTCGCGGATGTCGCGTTCGTCGTCGATGACCAGGGCGTAGTGCTTGCTCATTCCGGTAGCTTTTATGACTCGAAGGGCGAAGCGGACGCCCAAGCGTAGAGCGTGACGAGCGTCAAGGCAAAGGTCTGAGCGTTGTGCCGTTTCCGATTCACGCCGGCGGCGCGGTCACGCGCGAGGCCAGGAGGGAGCCTGCGGGCGTCAACGTGATGCGGAAACAGGCGCCGCCGCCGGCGACCGGCACATACTCCAGCGAAGCCTGGCTCGCCTCGGTCATCTGCTTGGCGAGGTAGAGCCCGAGCCCGGTTCCGTACTCGTGCGTCGTATAGAACGGTTCGAAGATCTGCGCGGCGACCTTCGGCGGAATGCCAGGCCCGCGGTCGATGATCTCGACCAGCGGCGGGCCCTTCTCGGCGGCGAGCCGGGCGACCACGTTGACCCGCGCCGGCTGGTTCGGCTGGCGGCCGTAGCGCAGCGCGTTCTGCACGAGGTTCCAGACCACCTGCTGCAGGTGCTGCGGGTCGACCATCGCCTCGATCGCGCGGTTGGTCGTCACCGCACGCAGTGTATCGGCGCCGAGATCGTTGGACTGCTTGTAGTCCTCGACGAAGGCGAGCACCCACGCGTTCATGTCGATGCTTTCCGGGCGCGAACGCTCGCGCCGGGACAGTTGCAGGATGTTCTCGACGACGTCGTTCGCGCGCGTGCAGTGGTTGTTGATGATGTCGACCAGGCGCTTGTCTTCCGACGTGAGCTTTTCCGACTCGGCCAGCAGCTGGGCCGAATAGCGGATCGCCGCGAGCGGATTGCGGATCTCGTGGGCGATCGACGCCGACAGGCGGCCGAGCGAGGACAGCGTCAGTTCCTCGGCGCGGCGCGAAAGCAGCGAGGTATCGTCGAGGAAGATCAGCACGTGCGTGTCGTCGTTCGGCGCCAGGCGCGTGAAGCGCGGGATCACCTCGGGCACGTCCGGGGCCAGCGCGACGGCGGTCTGGTCGCTCTTGCCGGAATGCCGCCAGTGATACAGCCGGCGTGACAGCTCTGCGGCGACCGTACCGAGTTCGCGCTGGTTCGGCGTCGGATTGCCGATCAGATGCCAGGCCGACTCGTTGATGCGCAGGATCGTATTGGTCGCGTCGACCAGCAGCACGCCGGTCTTCATGCGCTGGATGATCAGTTCGTTGATCTGCTCCAGGTTGAGCAGGTCCGCGCCGCGCTGAGCGGCGAGCGCTTCGGTCGCGCGCATGTGGCCGCCGAGATAGCGCAGCAGCGCCGCGACGACGAAGTAGGCGGCGACGAGGGTGGCGGTCTCGACCGGCGAGTGAGGAACGGCGATGTCGTTCAATCGCCAGTAGACGAACGGAAACAGCACGCCGAGGGCCGCCATCGCCGCGAACAGGAACGCGCGCCGCGGCAGCAGCAACGCGGCGATGCCGACGTTGACCAGCAGCATCAGGGGAACGATCGTCTGGCCGGCCAGCGCGACCAGCACCAGCGACGCGGCGACGATGTCGATCAGCAGCGACAGGCTGATGCCGCCGACGAGGCGCAGACGCAGGCGGTCGGTACTGACCAGCAGCAGCAGCGCGGCAACGAGGTAGGCGATGGCCGCCATCTGCCCGAGCAGCGGCTGCGTCACCTTGACCCACTCGCCGGCGTACGGACTGAAGACGAGGCCGGCGAAGATCACGGCCTCGAGGCAGCGATACAGATTGAAGAAATACAGCTCGCGCCGGGTGATGTCGCCCGGAGAGTCTGCAGTGCTGCGCAGTCGGCGATCCGCGGTCACGTTGGCCCCTTGTCGTCCGAGTATAGAATGACAGAGCACGCGCGGTGAATGGGCGGAATCGGCGATCACGTTTTGTTTCGCCGCCTTACGGCCGGAACGCGCGGAGCCGTGGATGCCGGAGCGGACCGCAGGGAGGGGTATCTGTCGTGGACGTCAGATTGTGCGCTTTCCTGTCGCTGCTGTTCCTGCACGCTAGTGCGCTAGCGGGTGCGCCGCCGCCGGCGCCGCCGCAATTCGTGCCGCTCACCGTCGCCGACGGCCTGCCGTCGAGCGTGGCCTACAAGACCGTGCAGGATCGGGACGGGTTCATCTGGATCGGCACCAAGGACGGGCTCGCGCGCTACGACGGACTCGGCTTCCGCGTGTTCCGCAACGATCCGGCATCGCCCGGCTCGATCAGCTCGAACGACGTCTCGGCGATGCTGGTCGATCGCGACGGACGCTTGTGGTGCGGCGGCGAGGCGTCCGGACTCAACCGCCTCGAACCCGACGGCAGCGGATTTCGCCACTGGCGCCATCGCGCCGGCGAGGCCGGCACGCTGGGCAGCGACGACGTCTTCACGATCGCGCAGGATGCCGCCGGAGCGATCTGGGTGGGCACCTACCTCGGCGGCCTCAATCGATTGCAGGACGATGGCCGCTTCCTGCGCATCGACCACGACGCCGAGGATCCGGCCAGCCTGCGTTCCAACACCGTGCAGGCACTGTACGGCGATGCGCGCGGCCGCCTGTGGATCGGCACCGACAGCGGCCTCGACGTGCGCGAGGCGGATGGGCGCATCGTCCACGTCGACCTGCCGCTGGCCGGACGCCCGGGACCGGCGATGGTCACGACGTTCCTGCCGGAGCCTGGCGGCAGTGTGCTGGTCGGCACCTTGAAGGGCCTGTTCCGCCTCGATGCGGATCTGCGCTACCAGGACGAGATCGCCGACGGCGCGGCGCCGCTGTCCGTGATGGCGCTGGCACCCGGCAGCGGCGACGGCCTCTGGATCGGCCTGCGGCGCGGACTGGCGTACCGCGACGCCCACGGCCTGCAGCACTTCGGCAGCCAGGAGCCGACCGCTGGCGCCTATCCCGGCACGCGCACGATGGATGTCTTCCGCGATGCCGAAGGGGGCGTCTGGTTCGCGACCTTCGACGGCGGCGCCGCGCGGCTGCCGCCGCAGTGGCGCAATTTCGCCGCGTACCGGCATGTCGCCGGCGATGCCGCGAGCCTGACCCGGTCCGCCGTCAAGGCACTGGGAGTCGATGCGGGCGGCTCGATCTGGGCGGCCAGCGGCCTCGACGGCATCGATCGCATCGATCATGCCAGCGGCGCGATCGAACGCTGGGGCGCACGTCTGGGCATCGCCGGATCGCAGCTGACCGCCGTGCTGGCGGATGGGCCCGACCATCTATGGGTCGGCTCCTATCAAGGTTTGCGCCGCTATTCGCTGTCGCAGCCGCAAACCGGCGCCACGCTGCCGGTCGACCTGACCCGCGCCGACGCGCTGCCGCCGGGCTTCGTCGATCAGTTGCAGCGCGCGCCCGACGCGACGGTCTGGGCGAGTTCGCACGGCGGCGGCATCGCCCGGATTTCTGCCGACGCGACCCGCGTGCTGCACCGCTATACGCCGGCCGAGAAGACGCTCGATGACGCCGACATCACGTCCCTCGCCCTCGACGCCGACGCCAACCCCTGGCTGGCGACCGCCAGCGGCGTCGAGCGCTACGTACCGACGCGCGATCGCTTCGTCGATGTCGCCGAACTGCCGCACGAACCGGTGCACGCGCTCGCGTTCGCGCCGGACGGTTCGCTCTGGCTGCATCGTCTCGGCGTGCTCGAAAACTATCGCTGGACCGACGGCACGGCGCGGCTCGAGCGCCGCCTCGATGCGGCCGACGGCTGGCCGACGCTGACCGCGGCGGCGCTCGCCGTCGCGCGCGACGGTACGGTGTGGATGACTTCGCCACGCGGCCTCTGGCGCGTCGACGGCGTTTCGAAGGCGATCCGGCGCTTCGACGCGCGCGACGGCCTGCCGGGGCAGGAATTCCTCGCCGGAGCACTCGCCGTCGCGGCGGACGGAACCTTGTACGCCGGCACGCTCAACGGCGTCGTCGCATTCGATCCGGCGCTGCTGAAACTCGACACGCCGGCGCCGCCCGTGCGCGTCACGTCGCTCAGCGTGCACCGTGGCGGCCAGACCGAGACGCTCGACATCGGCGCGCCGATCGCATTGCGCCACGACGATTTCGACTTCCGCGTCGAAGCGCGCGCGCTGTCGTACGCCAACCCTGCCTCGAACCGCTACCGCTTCCTGCTGGAAGGCTTCGATCCCGGCTGGATCGAAGCCGAGCGCGGCGAACGCGTCTACGCGCAGCTGCCCTCCGGCCACTATCGCCTGCGCGTGCGCGCGGCCAATGCCGACGGCGCCTGGAGCGAGCTCGGACGACCGCTCGATGTCGAAGTCGCGCGCGCGCCGTGGGCCACGCCGCTGGCCTGGTCGATCTACGCGCTGGCGTTGTTGCTGCTCGCCTATGCCGCCCTGCGCAGCTACCGCACGCGCATTCGTCGCCGACATGCCCTGGCCCTGGCGGAGGAACGCAGGCGCGGCACCGAACAGCTGATCGAGGCGAAGTCGAGCTTCCTCGCCACGATGGGTCACGAGATCCGCACGCCGATGACAGGCGTCCTCGGCATGAGCGAGCTGCTGCTCGGCACGCCGCTCGACGAGCGCCAGCGCGGCTACGCGCAGGCGATCCGCCAGTCCGGCGAGCTGATGCTGCGCGTCGTCAACGACAGTCTCGACCTCGCGCGCATCGAAGCCGGCAAGCTCGCGCTGGAATCGGAGCCGTTCGACCCGGCCGCGCTGCTGCGCGAAGTGGCCGCGCTCGAACGTCCCCTGGCCGAGCGCAAGGGATTGGCGCTCGCGCTCGACATTCCCGCTCACGCACCCGCACGCGTCGTCGGCGACGCCCTCCGCGTGAAGCAGATCCTGTTGAACCTCTCGAACAACGCGCTGAAATTCACCGAGCGCGGCAGTGTCACGCTCGGCCTCGCGCCGCGCGACGGCGGCATCGTCTTCCGGGTCGGCGACAGCGGCCCCGGCATGAGCGAGGACGTCCGCGCGCGCCTGTTCGGCCGTTTCGAACAAGCCGACGGCATCAGTCATCGCTATGGTGGCAGCGGGCTCGGCCTGTCGATCTGCCGCGAACTGGCGCAACTGATGGGCGGGCGCATCGATGTCGAAAGCGAGGTCGGGCGGGGCAGCACGTTCACCGTCGATCTGCCGCTGGCTGCGCTGCCGCAGGCGCCGGCCGTCGACCCATCCGCAGCGCAAGTGCCGCCATGGACCCGCTCGCTGCGCGTGTTGCTGGTCGAGGACGACGCGACCGTCGCCGACGTGATCGCCGGCCTGCTCGCGCAGCTCGGACATCGCGTCGTGCACGCCCCGAACGGCCTCGCCGCGCTGGCACAGCTCAAGCGCCGCGCGGACGTCGACGAGGGCGTCGAGCCGGCTCCCTTCGATGCCGCACTCATCGATCTGGACCTGCCCGGTGTCGACGGCCTGCAGCTCGCGCGGATCATCCGGACGGGCGATTGCGCGGCACTGCCGCTGATCGCCGTCACCGCCCGTTCGGTCGGCAACGAAGAAGCGCTCGTGCACGCGGTCGGCATGAACGGCTTGCTGCGCAAGCCGCTGACGCCGTCGCTGCTGACGGCGGCGCTGGCGTCAGCGGTCGAGAGCTAGCATGCCGGAAAGCCCTCAGGCGCGTAGACCAGGTGCAGCACGCGACGCTGCGACGGCCGTCGTGCTTGTCCGGACGAGTGCATCAGCAGCGGCTTCATCAACCAGGCATCGCCCTGCGCCGCTTTGCAGGTGAATGCAGGAAAGCGGTCTGCGATGTCCTCGGTCGCGAGCATCTTTCCCGATCGATGGGAGCCCACGAGGACGCGCAGCGGACCTTCTTGCTCGCCGCAGTCGTCCAGGTGCACGCGCAGTGCGGACATTCTTCGCAGCACGGACTCAGGCGGCTGCGCGTACCAGGCACCGTGCTTGCAATTCCATGCCGAGTATCCCGGCAGCGTCGCCCGAACGCCGATGCGCATCGCCAGATCCTGGTGCCACGTGACTTTCCAGTTGGTCGCCGGTGTCTTGTCGAAGAGCAGCGCATCGACCGCGACGACCGAACGCTCCGAGCATGCCGCCACACGCGGATCGGCTGCCAGCTCCCGCGCCAGGTCGGCGACGGCACGCACTTCGAGCAGGCCGCGCCGGCCGGCGCGGCCTAGCAAAGGCTGCAACGCGTCGGCGATCTCCAGGCAACGCGTCGGCGACAAAAGGGCCGGTATCGACACAAATCCCCGCTCATCGAGGGATTGGCGGGCCGTTGATTGCGAGGCTTCAGAGGACCGCGCGGCGGCTGAACTCATGCACTGCATCTACCAGCACGGCCACGCGGTCCGGATCGATGTCGGGGGTGATGCCGTGGCCGAGGTTGAACACGTGGCCCGGGTGGGTGCCGAAGCCGTCGATCACGGCGCGCGCGGCGGCGCGGATCGCGTCGGGCGAAGCGGCGAGGACGGCCGGGTCGAGGTTGCCTTGCAGGGCGACGCGGCTGCCGACGCGGGCGCGCGCCTCGCCGATGTCGATCGTCCAGTCGACGCCGAGCGCCGTGCAGCCGCTGTCGGCGAGCGCCTCCAGGTGGCCGTTGGCGCCCTTGGAGAACAGGATGATCGGCAGGTTGCGCGCGATCGGATCCCCTTTCAGGCGGGCGACGATCTCGGCGAGCCAGCGCAGCGAGAAGTCGCGAAAATGCGCCGGTGCGAGCAGGCCGCCCCAGGTGTCGAACACCATCAGCGCCTGCGCGCCGGCCGCGGCTTGCGCGGCGAGATAGGCGGCGACCGAGCGCGCCAGCGTGTCGAGCAGCCGATGCATCGTCGCCGCATCGTCGAGCGCCAGCGCTTTCGCGCGCGAGAAGCTCGACGAGCCTTCGCCCTCGATCATGTAGCAGGCGAGCGTCCACGGGCTGCCGGAGAAGCCGATCAGCGGCACGCGATCGTCGAGTTCGCGGCGAATCAGGCGCACGGCATCCATCACATAGCGCAGATCGGTTTCGGGGTCGGGCACGCCGAGTTTCGCGATGGCGGCGGCGTCGCGCAGCGGATGGCGCAGCTTCGGTCCTTCGCCGTCGACGAAATGCAGGCCCAGGCCCATCGCGTCCGGAATCGTCAGGATGTCGGAGAACAGGATCGCCGCATCGAGCGCGAACCGCGCCAGCGGCTGCAGCGTCACTTCGCAGGCGAGTTCCGGCGTCTGCGCGAGCGCGAGGAAGCTGCCGGCGCGTTCGCGCGTGGCGCGGTATTCGGGCAGGTAGCGGCCGGCCTGGCGCATGATCCAGATCGGCGTCACGTCGACGGGTTCGCGGCGCAGCGCGCGCAGGAAACGGTGGTCGCGCGGGGGCGCGGGAGTAGCGGTCATGCGGATTCGTCCTGTCGGTGGCTCGAGGTTCAGCCGGCGTGTCGCCCGTCGAAGCCCTGGCTGAACATCACGTGGAAGCCGCGCTTCAACTGCGCATCGCGCGCGTGCTCGAATGCGCTGATCGCCGCATCGCGCTCCAGATAGATCTCGCGCTTGCTGCTGGCGCGGCTGCCTTGCTGGCCCCATTCGCGGAACAGCGTCCAGCCGCCGAGCAGGTCCTGCTCCAGCACGATCTGGTAGTAGCGCGGCGCATCGACGCCGGCGGCTTTGGTTTGCATGAAGAGGCGCATGATGAGCTGCTGATTGTAGCGGGCCGATTGTAGCGGGCCGCCGCCACGGCGCGGTAGCGGTGCGACAGTGGCTCAGTGTGCTTCGAGCACGTGCAGGATCGCCCGCTCGTCGATGTCCGGCACGATCTCGGCCAAGCCGATGCCTCGCCACAGGATCAGGCGCAGGCGCCCGCTGAGGTTCTTCTTGTCCAGCCGCATGAGCGCGAGCAGGTGCTGCGGGTCGCACGCCGGCGGCGTGACCGGCAGGCCCAGCGCGCGCAGCAGCGCCGCGAGCCGCTCGGCATCCGCGCGCGGCGCGCGGCCGAGGTCGGCGGACAGGTTCGCCGCGAGTACCATGCCGATCGAGACGGCTTCGCCGTGCAGCAGCGTGCCGTAACCGGTTTGCGTCTCCAGCGCGTGCGCGAAGGTGTGGCCGAAATTCAGCAGCGCGCGCTCGCCCTGTTCGTGTTCGTCGCGCGCGACGACACCGGCCTTGTGCCGGCAGCTGGCCGCGATCGCTTCGACCAGCGCATCCGCGTCGCGCGCGGCGAGCGCATCGGCGTGCGCCTCCAGCCAGGCGAAGAAAGCGGTGTCGCCGATCGCGCCGTACTTGACGACCTCGGCGAGGCCGGCGCGGTATTCGCGTGCCGGCAGCGTCGCCAGCGTGTCGCTGTCGACGACCACGGCGCGCGGCTGGTGGAATGCGCCGACGAGGTTCTTGCCGGCGGCGAGATTCACGCCGGTCTTGCCGCCGACCGAGGAATCGACCATCGCCAGCAGGGTCGTCGGCAATTGCACGAAATCGATGCCGCGCATCCAGCACGCCGCGGCGAATCCGGCGAGATCGCCGATCACGCCGCCGCCGAGCGCGAGGATCGTGGCGTCGCGGTTCGCGCCGAGCGCGGCCAGCGCGTCGAACACCGCGGCGGTATTGGCCAGGGTCTTGTGCGATTCGCCGTCGGGCAGTACGAGGGAAGCATGGTCCAGTCCCAAGAGGCCCGCCTGCACACGCGCCAGATACAGCGGCGCGATCGTGTCGTTGGTCACCACGAGCACGTGGCGTCCACGGATCGCCGCGCGCCAGCGCGCGGCGTCGGCGAGCAGGCCGGCGCCGATCCAGATCGGGTAGCTGCGCGTGCCGAGGGCAACGTCGACCGTCGTCGTGCTCATGCGGCCGCGTGCGCCTGGCCGCGCTGCCAGCGTGCTTCGAGCAGGTCGAGCAGGTCGTGTGCGGCGTGCTGGCTGTTGCCGACGCCGGTGGAATCGAGGTGCAAGTCGGCGATCTCCGCGTAAAGGGGGTTGCGTGCCGCGGCGAGCTGCTCGAGGCGCGCACGCCGGTCCGGCGCCTTCAGCAGCGGACGCTGGCGGTCGCGCGCCAGGCGCGCGAGCTGGGCGTCGATGCCGGCATCGAGCCAGATCACGTAGCCGCGCTCGTGCAGCGTGCGGCGGTTGTCGGCGCTGAGCACGGCGCCGCCGCCGGTCGCCAGCACGAGCCCGTTGCGCGCCGTCAGTTCGAGCAGCAGTGCGCTCTCGCGCTTGCGAAAGCCGGCTTCGCCTTCGAGTTCGAAGATCAGGCCGATCGCAGCGCCGGTATGCGCCTCGATCTCGTGATCGAGATCGAGAAACGGCATACGCAGCAAATCGGCGAGATGGCGCCCGACGGTCGATTTGCCGGCACCCATCGGCCCGATCAGAAACAGGTTTGGCGCGGGGTTCATGGCCGAATGCTAGCAGGCTGGCGTCGTCGGACAGCAATCAAACCTCATGCCGAAAACGGATATCCTTGGCGGCAAAGTTCGCACCTCCCCGAACGCCCCGCATGCAGTCCTCATGTATCGCTTCATGTTCCTGTTCCTGACCTTTCTGGCGGCCCTGTTCGTGCTCGAACTGTGGCAGCCCGTCATCGACCACGTCATCTTGCCGTTCACGAGCGGCATCGCGCACGTGTGCACGTGGATCGTCGGGCTGTTCGACTCCCACGTGATCGCCCGCGGCAAGGAACTGCGCAGCACGACCAATGGCTTCGCGATCTCGATCGAAAGCGGCTGCAACGGCGTCGAAGCGGTGATCATTCTCATTTCGGCCATGCTGGCCTTCCCGGCGCCGTGGAAGCACAAGCTGGCCGGCATCGGGATCGGCTTCGCGGCGATCCAGGCGTTGAACCTGGTCCGCATCATCAGCCTGTTCTATCTCGGGCAGTGGAACCGAACCTGGTTCGACTGGTTCCATCTCTACCTGTGGCAGGCGCTGATCGTGCTGGATGCGCTGGTCGTGTTCCTGATCTGGCTGCGCTATCTGCCGCGAGACGGGGCGGCGCGTTCGTCGCCGCTGGCCGCCGGATGAGCATTCATGCGGCGTTGCGACAGACGCGCATTGGCACCCAAATCACGAATGTTTCACGCGTGGAGTGCAATAAACCGCCGTTATAGAATTTCCAAAGTATAAAAATACCTCGGAACGGCTCCGCCATTCGGCCATACACCATTCCTGTTTGCGGCGGAATTCACTTCCGTCACGCTTACGGTGCGTTTGCACTTTGTTATAGTGCACCCGTTGTTCCAGCGGAGGGGTGTCATGTCAGTCGCCAAGGTTATCGAACTCAGCAGTTCCTCGCCCAAGGGCATCGAGGACGCTGTGCAGAAGGGTCTGCAGAAGGTTTCCCAGACCATCAAGAATATCAAGGGAGCGTGGGTCAACGAGATAAAGGTCTCGACCGGCGAGGACGGCAGCGTCATCGAATGGCGCGTCAATATGCGCGTCAATTTCATCGTCGACTGATGAATAACGCAATCGTTTGCAACTTGTCCCGCGATTCGTTCGCGCGTTCATGCTCATGAGCAAGCTAGATCTGGTTGTCGGCGTTCTCGAGGACGATCCGGATATGGCCGGGCTCGTCTCGCAATGGCTGGAGGAATCCGGCTACACGGTGCGCGTATTCGGCACGGCGACGGAATTCCGCCGCCGCCAGGGCACGGAGGCGATCGACCTGCTGCTGCTGGACTGGATGCTCCCGGACACGACCGGCATCGAAGTGATCGGTTCGATCCGGGCGTCGGCGAACAACCGGCTGCCCGTGGTCTTCCTGACCGCGCGCGACGCGGAGGACGACATCGTGCGCGGTCTCGCCAGCGGCGGCGACGACTATGTCGTCAAACCGCCGAAGCGGCGCGAGCTGATGGCGCGCATCAACGTCGTGCTGCGCCGCCATGCGGGCGACGCAGACGGCGGCGAGATCATCGACCTGGCGCCTTACCAGGTCGATTCGAAGCGGCGTCGCGTCAGCATCGACGGCCGCGAGATCGACCTGACCCAGCGCGAATTCGACCTCGCCTGCTTCCTGTTCCGCCGCAACGGACGCATCGTCAGCCGCGACTCCCTGCTGGAGAACGTCTGGAACCTCAGCGCAGCGGTTTCCACGCGCACGGTCGACACCCATGTCAGCCGCCTGCGCAAGAAGCTCGACCTCAACGGCGACAATGGCTGGCGACTTGCCGCCATCTATCAGCACGGCTATCGGCTCGAACAAGTCTGAGGCGCATCTGCGTGGTTTTCGCGGACGCGTGCGGCAACGCGCGCTCGGTGCCAGAATGGGGCGCCGAGTCGCGAGCCGAGGGGAGTCGAAGTGGCCACCGCAGCGAAGTCGCTGGTTCGCAAGAAAGCTGGAGCGCGCTCCCGCCCGCCGGCGCCCGAGCGCCGGCCCGCGAAGCCCAAGCCTACAAGGAGCAAGTCCATGGCAGATCCGAAAAAGCCCGCCGCAGAAGCCGGCCCCGGCAATGTCGACCAGATCCGCGACATCCTGTTCGGCGGCCAGATGCGCGACTACGAGCGCCGCTTCCAGGAACTCAATCAGCGCCTGGAAGCAGACCTCGCGCGCCTGCGCGACACGCAGGAGAAGCGCCTGGCCCAGATCGACAAGCGCATCGACGACCAGCTCGACAAGCTCGGCAAGCTGCTGCGGCAGGAGATCCAGGACCGCAACAGCGCGGTCGACGACCTCGAGTCGCGCTTGCAGCAGGCGGCACGCACTGCACGCGGGGAGATCAACAAGGCGCTCGAGGCGCTCGGCCACGACCTGACCGCCAGCGACGAACGCCAGCGCGACGCGTTGGCCGAAGCGCAGGCGAGCGCCGCGGCGCGCGTCGGCGAAGCCGAGTCGGCGCTGTCGCGCACCGGGGCGGAGCTGCGCGCCGAGAAGGTCGGCCGCGAGGACCTGGCGGCCTTGCTGACGGAATTCGCGTTGCGCCTGAAAGGCGATTTCGATCTGCCGATTCCGAAGTAGGCCGGACCGGCGGAGCACGGCGTCGACATGACGACCTCCGGCAACGGCGCAGACGCAAACGCAGCGGATGCGGCGGCGGATGCCGCGCTGCCGCCGCCCGAGCAGGACGAATTCGACCGCCTGCGAGACCTGCTGTTCGGTGACGAACTGCGCGCGGCGGAGGCGGCGCGTGCGCGCCTGACCGAGATCGAGCGCCAGCAGCGCGCGCTGCCCGATCGCCTGCCCAATGCGCTCGAAGCGGCCGGCGCCGCGCCGCGCGTCGCGCATGCGCTGGCGGGACCGGTCGCCCATGCGCTCGGCGCCGCCGTGCGCGAGAACCGCCAGGTCGTCGTGGATACGCTGTTCCCGGTCATCGGCCCGCTGATCCGCAAGTCGATCGCCGAGGCCCTGCGCAACCTGGTCGCCGACCTCAACGGTGCGATCGAAAGCAGTTTCACCTTGCGCGGGCTGAAGTGGCGGCTCGAAGCCTGGCGCGGCGGCGTGCCCTATGCGCAGGTCGTGCTGAAGCATCGGCTCGCCTACCGCATCGATCACGTGTTCCTGATCGCCCGCGATTCGGGCCTGGTGCTGCGGCACGAATCGGCCCCGGACCTGCCCGCGCTCGACGCCGATGCGATCGCCGGCATGCTCACCGCGATCGGCGACTTCGTCGGCGACTCGGTCGGGCAGGGCGGCGGCAGCGCGCTGGATTCGGCCCAGGTCGGCGAATATCTGGTCTGGGTCGTGCAAGGTCCGCGCGCGAATCTCGCCTGCTTCATGCGCGGCGTGCCGCCCGGCGGCTTGCGCAGCCTGCTCGAGCAGCGGCTGGAGGAAATCCATGCGCAGCTCGGCGATCTGCGCCTCGAGCAGGCGCCGAACGATGCCGCGCTCGCCACTGCTTGGCACGAGACGCTGCAGCCGATGGCGCTCGTTCGCGCGGCAGGCATCGACGACGGCGCCGCTGCCGCACAGCGTCCCCCATCTCGCTGGCCGCTGCTGCTGCTCCTGCTGCTGGCCTTGGCCGGGCTCGTCGCGTTTTTCGCGCAGCGCGAACGCTGGGACGATCGCATCGACGTCTTGCGCGCGCGCCTGCAGGCGCAGCCGGGTTTCGTGCTGACCGGCCTAGATGCCGAGCCTTGGCGCAAGGTGACCGTGCGCGGTCTGCTCGATCCCGATGCGGACTCCCTGCACGGCATCCTGGAGCGAGCCGAACTCGGTGACGCGAAGGTCGACGTGGTCGGCACGGGCTATCTCTCGACCGACGACGCCGTCGTCGCACGGCGCGCGCGGCGCCTGCTCGCGCTGCCGGCCGGCGTCGACAGCAGCGTGCACGACGGCGTGCTCGAACTGAAAGGCAAAGCGCCCGACGCCTGGATCGCGATGGCGCGCGAACGCGCGGGTTGGGTCGCCGGCGTGCGCCGCGTCGAAATGGCGGTGCTGCCCGATGCCGATCCGGCGGCGACTGCGCGCGCGGAGCTCGCAACCCTTGCACACGCGTTGCCGACGCTGCAGGTGCCGTTTGCGAACGACGCACTGCTGGCGGCGGGTGGCGGGTCGGTCGTCGACGACGTCGTCGACGCGGCGAAGCGGGCACAGGCGCTGGCTGCCGCGGCGCATGCCCGGATCGCCTTCACCAGCGTCGGTTCGAACGACGAAGTCGGCACCGACGAGGCGAACCAGCGCGTGCGCGCGATGCGTGCGCGCTGGCTCGCCGATACGCTCGCCGCACGCGGCCTCGACGGCGGCGGACAGCCGATCGCGCTCGGCGAAGATGCGGCGAACAACCGGCGTGCCGCGTATCTGCGCCTGGACATCGAGGCGGCGAAATGAGCGCACCGGCATTCAAGGTCTGCATGCTCGGCGACTTCGGCGTCGGCAAGACCAGCCTGGTCGCGCGCTTCGTGCGCAGCACCTTCGCGCCGAAGTACCTGACCACCGTCGGCGTGAAGGTCGACAGCAAGGAGATGCTGTCGCCGCAAGGCACACCGATCAAGTTCGTCGTCTGGGACATCGCCGGCCGCAGCGCGCTCGACGCGCTCGGCGCCAATTATCTGCGCGGCGCGTCGGCGCTGCTGCTGGTCGCCGACGGCACGCGCGAACACAGCCTCAGCGTGGCGCTCAACCTGCTGATGCAGTCGCGCACTGCGCTGCCGGACGCGGTGGTCGCGCTCGCCGTCAACAAGCTCGACCTGGTCGAGCGCTGGGAAGTCGCGCCGACGACGCTGGCGGAAATCCGCCGCAGCCTGCCGGTATTCGAGACCAGCGCGCTGTCCGGCGATGGTGTTGAAGCCGCTTTCGCCGAACTCGCCACGAGGCTGCTGCCGTGAACGCCGAGCCGATGCTGCCGCAGACCGTGGAGATGTACCTGCGCGCGTACTTCTTCGAGCGCACGCGTCCGTTGCTGCTCAGCTTCGGGCCGGATTGGACCCTGCGCGATGTCCAGGGCGACGCTTCGCTGTTCGGTATCGACGTCGATGCGCCCGATGGCGGCTTGAGCGAGCTCAAGGACCTGTTCCTCGGCGTTCCCGTCGACGGCGATCACGACCTGTCGTTCGTCGAGCTGTCCGGCGGGCGCAGCGCGCACATCCATCGGGTCGCCGATACGGACGGCTTCCATCTGCTGCTGCTCGATGCCGAGGACGCGCGCGGCCGCCAGCGCACGCAGCAGCAGCTCGGCAACGAAGCCGTGCTCGCCGGGCACGAGAAGAACAAGGCGATTTCGCGCCTGCGCGAGATCCGCAGCGAACTCGAACGCCAGCGTGCGACGCTGGAGGAAGCCAACGCGCTGAAGAACGCGCTGATCGCGACCTTGAGCCACGAATTCCGCACGCCGCTGACGTCGATCTTCGGCTACCTGCACCTGCTCGACCGCCGCGGCGGCGACGGCGCCCACACCGTGCAGGCGCTGAATGCGATCCGCCGCAACGCGACCTACCTGTTCACGCTGGCCGAGAACCTGCTGGAATACGGCCGCGGCGAGTCCGGCGCATTGTTGTGTGCCGTCGCGATCGACCTGCGCGCGCTCGCGCACGACATCGAAGAGATGATCCGCCCGCTGGCCGAGGACAAGGGATTGCAGTTCAGCGTGAGCGTCGATGTCGTCGATGCCGCTCCGGCGCTGTTCGACGAAGTGCGCGTGCGCCAGATTGCCATCAACCTGCTGTCGAACGCGGTGCGCTATACGGCGCGCGGCGAGATCGGCGCGATGCTGGCGTGGCAGGACGGGCGTCTGCGCATCGAGATACGCGATACCGGCATCGGCATCTCGCCGGAGTTCCAGGCGAGCGTGTTCAAGCCGTTCAATCGCGGCGGCCAGTCGGGCAGCAAGGGCGCCGGTCTCGGCCTCAGCATCGTACGCAGGCTGATCGAACAGATGCACGGCACGATGACGCTGGAATCGCAGCTGGGAAGCGGCACGCGCTTCGTCATCGACCTGCCGCCGCTGGAGCCTGTCGCGGCGGTCGCCGACAGCCGCGGCGGCGCCGCCTTGTGGGTGCACGACCGCGACGTGCTGGTCGTCGACGACGATCCGGACATCGCGCAGTTGCTCGAAGCGCTGCTGCTCGACCTCGGTTTTCGCGTGCGCATCGCTGCCGACGCGGCCGGCGCGATCGCCGAGGCGCGCCGCCTGCCGCCCGATGTGCTGCTGATCGACGTCGAGATGCCGGGGCTCTCGGGCAACGCGGCGGTCTATCAGTTGCGCTCGCAGGGCTACCAGGGCCGCATCGTGACGCTGTCGGCCACTTCGACCGCCGAGGCGCGCGAGGCGTCGCTGCGTGCCGGCGCGGACCACTACCTGACCAAGCCGCTCAACGTCGAGCAATTCGTCAGCGTGATGCAGCGGGCCGCGCAGCCGCAATGAACGTGTGCCGCGAACGGAGGAAGCGATGAACCGGATCGATCGTCAGAGCGTCACCACGGCCAATGAGCTGTACGGTCGACGTGTCGTGCGCCAGCTCGGGGTCGTGCGCGGCATCACGGTGCGCTCGCGCAGCATCATCGGCAACTTCGGGGCAGCCCTGCAGACGCTGGTCGGCGGCAACATCAGCCTGTTCGCCGAGCTGTGCGAAAGGGCGCGCCAGGATGCGTTCGACCTGATGCTCGAACACGCCGCCGGTCTCGGCGCGAATGCCGTCATCGCGATGCGCTACGATGCCAACGAAATCGCGCGGGGCGTCACCGAGGTGCTCGCGTACGGCACGGCGGTCGTCGTCGAGCCGGTGCGTTGAAGCGCTGACCTCGCGTCACGCCGCGGCGTCGACGAGGCTTCGCACGCGGCGGTTGCGGTCGAGTAGCAGGCGCAGGTCGGCGCTCCGCGGCAGTTCGCGCAGGGTCTGCCGGCTCAGGCGTTCGTAGTGCATCAGGAAGCGCTCCAGCGCCGCGGCATCCATCGCGTGCGGCGCGCCGCGACGGCGCAAGGCCTCTTCCTGTTCGTCGCGCCAGCGCGAAACGACGGCGAAGCTCGGCGCTTGCAGCAGCACCAGCGTATCGAGCCGCCGCCACAGCCGTGCATAGTCGCCAGCGAGCCGCGCATCGACCCAGGTGCGCCAGCGCGCGTCGACGTCTTCACCGCGCTCCAGCGCATTGATCGGCCGACGAAGTGTGGCCGATCCCTGTGCCGGTACGCCGATGCACCAGCCTTCGAGCACGATCAGCGGCGGCGGCGTCGCGACGCGGCGCCAGCGCGAAGGCGCCACGCGCGTATCGCGTCCCTTGTCGAAGCGTGGGATGTGGGCCGGCCGCGACGCGTCGGCGGTGCGCAGCGCTTCGAGCGTTCGCAGCAGCAGGCCGACGTCGTGCGTGCCGGGCACGCCGCGCGTCGCCAGCAGCGGATGCACGTCGCGTGCAAGGCGCGCGCGTTCGCGCCGTCCGAGATAGAAGTCGTCGAGGGAGAGCACCTGCGTCGCCATGCCGCGCGCGTGAGCCGCATCGGCGAGCTGCGCGGCGAACGTGCTCTTGCCGCTGCCCTGCAAGCCGGACAGGCCAATCAGCCAAGCACGACGCGCAGCGCGTCGGCGGGCCAGCAGCGCATCGAGCGTCGCCGCGACGACGTCCTCGGCGTAGCCGGACTGCGTGATAGCATCGCGCCGCATGAGCCATCCACCCGAACCGAACGAAACGGCGTCACTCTATCAGGAGGCGCTTGCGACCTTCGGCAAGTTGCTCGGCGATGCGAAGGCATCGGCCGATCCCGAGCCGACCGCGATGACGCTCGCGACCTGCCGGGATGGCCGCGTATCCGCACGCATCGTGCTTCTGAAGGGCGTCGACGAATGCGGCTTTCGCTTCTTCACCAACTACGAGAGCGCCAAGAGCCGCGAGCTCGCCGAGCATCCGCAGGCTGCGCTGTGTTTCCACTGGAAGCATCTGCCAGGCGCCGTGCAAGTGCGCGTCGAGGGGCGTGTGGAGAAGCTCGGCGCAGCCGAGTCCGATGCGTATTTCTCGATGCGCGCGCGCGGCAGCCAGATCGGCGCCTGGGCGTCGCTGCAGTCGCAGCCGCTGGCCGATCGCGCCGAGTTCGAAGCGCGCATCGCCGAGATCGAACGGCGCTTCGCCGGCACCGAGGTACCGCGGCCGCCGCATTGGGGCGGCTTCGTCGTCGTGCCCGATCGTATTGAGTTCTGGTACGGCGCGGATTTCCGCCTGCACGAGCGTGTCCTGTATGCGCTGGTCGGCAACCTGTGGACTCGCCAACTGCTCTATCCATGAACGGCCGCTGGTCGATTCGCGATGCCGATGAAGGCGTCGCGGACGACTGGGCGTCGTTGCGTGCGGCCTTGTGGCCGGAGGGGGATCGCACCGAGCATGCGCTCGAGATACGGCAACTGCTCGAGCGACCCGAGCGCATGCGCGCCTTCGTGGCTGCCGATGCACGCGGCGCCGTCGTCGGCTTCGCCGAGGCGGCGCTGCGCGTCGATCCGGTCAACGGTGCGGACACCTCGCCGATCGGATTTCTCGAAGGGCTCTACGTTCGCCCCGAGTCGCGGCGGCAGGGCATCGGCCGCGCGCTCGTGCAATCCGTCGAACGATGGGTGCGGTCGCTCGGCTGCCGCGAGCTCGCATCCGACGCGCTGCTGGGCAACGACGCCGGCCATGCTGCACACGTCGCCTACGGTTTCGAGGAAACCGAGCGCGTCGTGTATTTCTTGAAGCGGCTGGACTGAATCGCACGCCCGCAACGCATCGTCTATCCGCCGCGGATGCAAGCTGGGATGGCCGTTCTCGTGAAATCGTACTTTCCGACTGCGGCCAATCCCCCTGAGCGCTCACAGGTCGAAGATGGCCACCGCTCCCGGGGCCGGTCCCAGCAACCAGTCTTCGCATGCGGCGATGTCCCGGGCCGTGAAACCGTCACGAAGCAACGCCGTCGCATCGAGATTCAACTGCAAGTGCGTCAGCATGTAGGCGCGGCGCGGCGCGGCGCGGCGCGGGACGGCGGGGTCGACATGACCCGGATGGGGAGAGATGGATAGCCCTCGCGGGCTGGCGAGTTCCACCAGGCGCCGATAGGCCGACGTGAGCCGCCGAGCGCGTGCCAACGTTTCTTCGATGAGACGGAGCTTGGCGATCACGTCGACATTGGCGACGCCGCCGACTCGTGGATTCATAAAGAGTTGAATCTCCCTGGGTTCGCTTCGGGTGACGTCTTGCCGGGCAAGACGTCGAACGCGGAAAGCGCACCAAGCAGGCTCGGCGAAGACATCGTCATCTACCCCGTCATCAGTGCGCGTGTCGCCCGGGAGGTCCGCCACGAATCTACGCCGCTCGCACACGGGTAGCCGAGGCGGCGAGCCCCGGCGGATCCCGGAGGGGGTGCCGGACAAGCGGGCTCGCACGCTCGTCATCTCGGCGGCGAGCAGGCGAGGCTGTCCGAATATTTCGCGGAGACGTGGCGGATACCGGAGCTCCCGATCGTTCTACCTGTTGTCGTGTCTGCGCATCGCTTGCCACGAACTACGAACGCCTGAAGGTCCTTGGGTGGTGTTCTGGAAATAAGGTATCGCCAATCCGCTCTTCACCCGGCGATACCTGAGTGCATGCCGATGCGCAGCGCGACACTCTCGAAGGGATGTCGGCGAACTCGGTGGGCGCGCTGGGAAGTGCTCGCCGCGGAATCCGCGGTCGTTTCGAAGGGGTTCGAAAACATGAAAAGCGGTCGGTCGTGCATGGCGACGCCCGTCCACGAGTCAGCCGAGCTTTCGGCCATCTCGCCGTCCTTCGATCGAACCATCGCGCCATGCATCCGAAGACTCCATGGTATTGCCATCTTTCTCCCAGCCATTCGCCACTGACGATGATCCCATTCGATACCGAGCGCTGGAAGCAGATATGGCTGTTGTTCGACAGAATGAGAGCATTGCCGCGACTGGAGCGGGGCGCGCAACTCAGGGAGGCTTGCGCCGACGACGATGCGATGCGGTTGAAAGTCTTGCAGTTACTTCAGTGCGACGATTCGGACGAGTTGGACGACATTTTCCTGGCGCCTGCATTCGTTGCCACGCTTTGGATGCGATCGCCGAGGCGAGAAACCGCCTCTCCCGGACCATGCGACGAGCGCGCCGGGCCGGGGCGCGTTCGGAAACGCAGGAATGGAGGGGGTTCGTATCGGGCGACTCGCCGATGGGTCATTCGGAAATCGCGACCCGATATCGGCAGTCGCTAGGTGGGTTCGCCTGATGCATGGTGCGGAGCGTCACTCGCGGGACTCGATGGTTCGAGCGCGCACTATTTTTGATCGATGGCATCTTTGACGTAAGCGCCGAGCCAGGCGCGTGCCTTGCTCCATTCGCGTTGCGCGGTGCGCAGCGGCAGTTCGAGAGCAATGGCGGTCTCGTCGTCCGTCATTCCGCCAAAGATGCGGCATTCCGCAACGCGTGCCTGGCGCTCGTTGCGCTTGAACAACTCTTCCAGAGCTTCGCTCACCGTCAGGGTATGGTTCGCGTCCGCTATCGCCCCAGTCATGAGCTCGAGAGCATCCTTCGCATCCAGGCCGCGATCGATGATTCGAGCTTCGCGAAGCTTGCTTCTCGCGTAGTCGCAAACGATCTGCCGCATGATGGTCGACGCGAGCGAGAAGAAATGAGCGCGGGTCCGTACGTGCTGGGCGCTGGGCGACACCAGGCGCATATAGGACTCGTTGACGAGAGACGTCGGACTCAGCGTGGCATCGCCGAACGTTCCGCGTAGATGCCGGCGGGCAACGTTTCTCAGGTCCTTGTAAACGATGTCTGCGAGCTCTTTCTCGGCCGCGTCGTCGCCGCTGTGAAAGCGTTCGAGTATGAGTGTGAAAGAGCCTTCGGTCATACCCGTTGCGGCTGCCTGATGGGGCAAGAAAACGCGCTCGACCAGAACGATCGAGCGCCGACATTCCAGTTCAGCCTAGCATGTGCGGGATCGCACCGTCGATACGGGTTCCCGCGTTTCAAAAGACAGTCGAGGCGCTGCCGAATCGAGGCTCGACGACGGTATCGGCAGCGTGTTCGAGATGTAAAGACGCGACCTCGTCCCTGTTCGCCGTATCGGCGAACGCGCGCCGGGACGATGAGATCCTGGCATGGGCGCAAGCCCCTATTCTGGGCAAGGCGTTGCCAGGCGACGGATGGAGCGTCGCCGCGCCGAGGCCGTCCTCGGGCGCAGAATCGGCGCTCGCGATGCCGCCCGAAGCTTCTTGAGGCCCCCGCGATCCCTCACATTTGCGATCGGAGCTCTCCGCGGCGATAGTTCCTGTGTCGGGAGAGGGCGATTTGTATACTTGTGGCAAGGGTTGCCGGGATTGCCTTTTCTCGAAGCCGTGCGTCCGTCGTCCTTTTCGACGCGCAGATCCGAGAATCGCCGGGTGTGGCAGGGTTCGACGCCTCGTGTCGCCGACACGTTGTAGCCGCGGGAGCTCATGATGTTCTTCCGAAATGATCGGGTGTGTGCACCTGGCTCGCGGTGCCGCGCGCCGTTTGTGTGGGGTCGCCCGCGGGAGGCGTCCGCTGCCGGGCGCGCCAGCTCCGGCGTAGCGCGTCTACGGGTGTCGCGAGACTTCGGCTCGTTCGTGTCGACGGCCGGAGGGGTGGTCGAATGAGTCCTGTCGATGCGGAACGCTGGCAGCGCGTCAGCGAGTTGCTCGAAGAAATCAGCCTGTTGCCTCGAGCGGAGCGTGCCCCGAATTTCGCCGCCGCTTGCGCCAACGATTCGGCGCTGCATGAAGACATCGCGACGTTGCTCGGTTACGACGAATCCGATGCAAGCCTGGGTTTGCTGGGAGCGCCCGGTCGCGTAGCGGCCTTGTGGGCGCAGTCATCCGAAGAGGAGGTCGCGCCCGAGCGAATCGGTCCGTGGCAGATCGTGCGCGAAATAGGCCGGGGCGGCATGGGGGTCGTCTATCTCGCCCAACGCGCCGACGGACAGTTCGATCAGCGTGCCGCCATCAAACTCGTTCGGGGCGATCACGAGCATTCCGGACTGCGACGTCGGTTCCTGCGCGAGCGTCAAATCCTGGCCAACCTCGATCATCCTCATATCGCGCGTCTGCTCGACGGTGGCCTGGATGAACAAGGTCACCCTTATTTTGCGATGGAGTACGTGGACGGCGTTCCCTTGTTCGCCCACGTCTCCGAATATCGCTGCGGTTTGGAAGCGCGGCTTCATCTATTCCTCAAGATGTGCGCTGCCGTGCAGTTCGCCCACCGCCAGCTCGTCGTGCATCGCGACATCAAGCCCTCGAATGTCCTGGTCACCCGCGATGGCGACCTCAAGCTTCTGGATTTCGGCATTGCGACCCTGGTCGAGGAGCGTGCACGGGGCGACGAGACCGTGACGCGCCAGCAGGCGTTCACGCCCGCGTATGCAGCGCCGGAGCAGCTGCGGGGCGAGGCGGTGACGACCGCTGCCGACGTCTATGCGCTCGGTGCCGTATTGCATGAATTGCTGAGCGGCCGACCCGCGTACGGGTTGGGGAAGAATGCCTCGTTGCTCGATCGGCTGCGCGTCTTGGGCGATACGGCGGGCGCTCTGCCGAGCAGGGCGGCGGCCCTTCCGCCGCCATCCGGCGGCGCCCAACTGACGGTGGAGGCGCTGCCGGTGCGCGTTCTGCGCGGCGACCTGGACGTCATCACGTCCAAGGCGCTGCGCGCCGAACCCGAGCGTCGCTATTCGACGGTGGAAGCGCTGGCTGACGACGTACGAAGGTTTCTCGAAGGGCGTCCGATTGCAGCCCGGGCGGAAGATCCGCGCTACAGGATGGGAAAATTCCTGGCGCGGCACCGAGTCAGCGTCGTCGTCGCCGCCGCTCTCGTTCTGGCCTTGCTCGGCTCGCTCGTCATTGCGCTGGTCCAGGCCCGTCACGCGAACGAGGAGGCAGCGCGAGCTCGGCATCAGAGCGAAAGAGCCGAGGCTGTCCGCACCTTCATCACAGGCGTATTCGAGCAATCGTCTCCGGATGTGAACCAGGGCGAGTCGATCAGCCCGCACCAGTTGCTGGAGAACGGGGAGAAACAGCTCGGTGCGGGCGTCTCCACCGATCCTTCGCTGCAAGCCGATGCGGCGACCTTGATCGCGAATCTTTATCAGGAGATCGGCGACTACGCGCGTGCGGACTCGCTGTTGAAGAAGGCGCTGGTCGGCACCCGGGACCCCGGCGTGCCCAACGATGTGAAGGCGCGCGTGCTCGTGGGGATCGCTCAAGGCGAAGACGTGAACGGCGATTATGACGCGGCGCTCGTGCATGCTCGGGACGGCATCTCGATCTTGCAGCGAGACGTGCACGACGCGCCCGAAACACTCGCGCAGGCGCACGAAACCATCGCCCACAGCCTGCTCGGGCAGGGAAAAATCCCGGACGCCATCGCGGTGGCGCGATCGGCATTGGACCAGGATGGCCCTGCGCTTGCCGGCCACAGTGGCGTGATCGCAGACGATTGGGTGACGCTCGGGAATGCGCTCGAAAGCGAGGGCAGTTTCGCAGAGGCGAAATCTGCCTATCAGAAGGGCATGGACCTCTGGAGCAGCCTCTATGGCGACGACAGCGTTCCCGTAGCGCATGTGTTGAACGACCTGAGCGTCGTTCTCATCAATGAAGGCGATTTGGGCGGCGCCGAAAATGCGCTCCGGCGCTCGCTATCGATACGAGGGCGAGCCTTCGGCGCGGAGAGTCGCGATACGCTCACCGTGAAGAACAACTTGCTCGCGATCGTCGAGGCGCAGGGTCGTTTCGACGAAGCCATCGCCGAGCGGGTGCGCATCGCCCAGCATGGCGAGGAGGCGGGCCAACTCGAACCCGTTGATCGGCTCGCCTCGCATCTCATTCTAGGTGTGGACTATGGCGAGATCAGCCGCTTCGATGACGCCTTGGGCGAGCTGGACAAGGCCATTGTCGTCCTCGATGCCATGGCGGGTCCGCTCAGCCCCAGGCACTTCTCCACGCTGCGCCACAAGGGCGAGGTGCTGCTGTTGGCGGGACGATATCAGGATGCCGAGACCACGCTTCGCCAGGCATTGAAGATCCAGACCGCAGCGGACTCTTCCGCGTGGCTGCCCATGGCGCTCGTCCAACTCGACCTCGGCAATCTGCTGCGTCGACAGCATGACTATGCCGGCGCAGTCGACCTCATCAAGCCAGCCGCCGATGCTCTGGTGGCCAAGGGTCAGAAGAACCCTCCCGGTCGCAGCGGCGCGCTCGCCGAGCTCAGCGAAGCGCTGCTCGATGCAGGTAATGTCGCGGACGCTCGCGCCGATGCCGAATCTTCGCTCGCGTACGCCCGACAGGATCTTCCTCCCGGAAATTATCGTCTGGGCGACTCGCTCTATGCGATGGCGCGAGTGGATTTGGCGCAGGGGCTCGCCACGGAAGCAGAGAAGCTGACGCGCGAGGCCGCCCTCGTGCGCAGTCCGCCTCACGCATCCGAAGACCTTCGTGTGCTCGAGGTCCAGGTCGCTCTGGAAAATGCGCTGGCCTTGCAGAAGCGCGACGAAGAAGCGGCCGCGTTGCGCAAAGAGACGGAAGGACGCTTGTCGAAATCGACCTCGCCCTACGCGAAGGATCTTCTGGCACGGCTGAGCGGCGGCGTTGTTCCGGCAGCCGCTCCGACTCCTCCCCGGGCGGCCCGATAGGTCGACGCCCCCTCGCCGATCGAAAAGTCGAACGACGCGATTCCGGCTCGCTCGACGGCCCGGGAGATGTTCCGCACGCCAATGCGAGGTTGCGGAGTGTGCCGCTCTCGAAAGTGAGCATCGGGCGACGCCAAGGCATTCCGGTCCTTCCCCTTTACGAGCTCCGCTTTTCCCAGGGATTCATCCGACGATTCTTCGACGTCGAGAGGGCATTGGGCGTACCTGCCTGACTGCGCTTTGGTGACGAGGGCGGTTTGTCGGCGGCGGCTCGACCGTCGTCGCAGCGCGGGCAACATCCCGACGTTCTCTCTGGCTGGCGAATTCGGTTTTTCGAAACGCCGGATGCGCGCGCACCGTTTCGCCGGGCGTGCGTCAGGCCGCCGCACGCCTCGATCGCACGGTTGATCGTCGGGACCGCGTTTGCCGGGTGGCGGGGTTTTGCCATCGCGTTCGTATTAGAGATACCTCTTCTCTTCAGCGGCACGCAGTCCATGTTCGAACGCAAGGTTCCGTCCCCCGAAACGCGGCTTCTTGTCCCGCGCTTTGGCATGACAACGAAGCAACGCTCCCTTTCGCATGCGCCGGCATGGCCGCTGCTGGCGATCGCCATCTGCGCAGCGCCTGCGGTGCACGCCGACCAGACGTTCTGCGTCGACGACTTCGCCGGCCTGAAGTCCGCCCTGGCCACATGGACCAGCGCGCCCGACGGATCGACCATCACGATCCAGCTCGTCCGCGGCAGCTACGACTTCGACAACGCGAGCGGCGCCACGCTGGATGTTCAGCAGGCGCTGCACGCCGCTTCGATCAGCGTGCTCGGCGGCTATGCGCCGGGGTGCGCCGAAGAAGATCGCGTCGTCGACGCGCGCAACACGGTCATCGACGGGCAGGAGGAGGACAACAGCCGCTTCGAACTGTTCGACGTGGACGGCGACGCGCTGCTCGAAGGCATCACGTTCACGGGTCTCATCTACGGTGTTCAGCTCGTGCACAACCCTTCCGTGCCGAGCGGCGGACACCAGCTGGCGATCGATCATGCGTCCATCGTCGGCAATGCGAACACGAGCGGCGAACCCGGCTTCACGGTGCGACTGTGGGGATTCGGCAGCGGAAACAGCGGCGCCGACGTCGCCCTCCGAAACAGCCTCGTCGCCGACAACGACGATCGCGGGACGAGCCCGTCCTCGGAACTCACGACCGGCAGCGGCGCGCACATCTCGCTCAGCAACAGCACGATCGCGAACAATCGGGGCGACGGGATCACCCTGCAAAGCGTTTCCATCGTATCCGACGTCAGCATCGAAGCGATCGACGACATCGCCTGGCACAACGGACCCAGCGGCCAATTCCACGATCTGGACGTATCGAACGCGCCCACACCGCCGCAGGTGACCTACAGCATCGCCGGCGTGATCGTCGGCGCCATCGAGCCGACGACGACCAACAGCGACGGCGACCCGCATTTCCTCGATCCCGGCGCGGGCAACTTTCGCCTCGGGGTCGGCTCTCCCGCGCTCGATTCCGGAGCGCCCGGCCAACCGGATGGATTCCCCACGCAGGACCTCGATGGAAATCCGCGCGTACTCGGCACGGCGATCGACCGCGGCGCCTATGAGGCGCTGCCCGGCGATTTGATTTTCTACGACGGTTTCAACGGCGATTGAGCCGATCGAAACGTGATCGCGATGCGCGTCAATCCGAACATCACCGTGCGCATCGGCGTGCCTGCCGCGCACCTACCCACCAGGAAAGCTGCCATGAAAACCACGACTGTGCCTGTCGATTCCGCGACAGGACTTCCTCTTCCCGAGCACGCGACCGTTGCGAACCCGAACGTATCGCCGGTACGCGGGGGCTTCCTGCGCACGCTTTGCTTCGCGGCAGCGTCGCTGGTGCTGGTGGTGGCCCTTCTTTCGGCAGGCACCGCGCGCGCCGATTCATCACCGTGCGTCACGACGGCGGCGCAACTGGCCGCTGCGATCAACAGCTTCGATAGCCAGCCGGATGGCTCGACGCTGAAGATCCGGATCAAGCAGGGCCTGTACGATCTCGGCGCCCTGCCGAACTGGCGTCACCTGTCATTGGCCCAGGGGTTCACTTTTCAGATGCTCGGCGGCTACGACACATCCGCCTGCACCACGCGAACGATCGATCCCACCAACACCGTCATCAGTGGGTCGAACCAGGCTCTGAGCGGCCTCGACTTCGAACTCACCGGCCACTCCACCGCCTTCATCGAGGGGCTGTCCTTCATGGACATGCACGCCGGCACCGACGGCGACACGGCAGCGCTGCGTCTGGGCCTGATCTATCCCGAAGACGACTCGGTTTTCCAGGTGCGGTACTGCCAATTCACCCACAACGTCGGCAACGCGATACTCGAATTCGAAGGCGCCGAGATGCTCGTCGACAGCAGTGTCATCGCCGACAACACGCTGCTGAACGATGGGTTGCCCGGCGCGCTGCGCGCACAGCCGGAAGACGTCAACGCGTATCTCATCGCCATGAACAATACGATTGCCAACAACCAGGGCGGCTCCGGCTTGCTGCTGGATGGAGGAAATGTCGGTGAAAGCAATCAAATCTCCGACATCACCGACAACATATTCTGGGGCAACGCCACCGACATCCGTTTCAGCAACGTCGATTCCACCACCTTTCCTTTGATGCACGAGTTCAACATCGTCGGCACCTACAGCGGAGGCTTCCAGCCCACACCCAGCGATCAGGCGATCAATCCGCTGTTCAACGCGCCGGGCGACTACACGCTCGCCTCGAACTCGCCGGCCATCAATACGGGCAATCCGTTCCAGTTCTACGGCTTTCCGGCGTTCGATGTCGCCGGCAACCCGCGGGTCGTGGGCAGCCGCGTGGACGTGGGCGGCTACGAATCGCCGTACGACGACCGAGGCGCCGCCTTCGTCACGACGTCGGCAGACAACGGCAACGACACGAACCCGATCGCCGGATCTCTGCGCGCCGCCATCAAGACCGCCAACGCGGCGGGGGGGCCGTTCCAGGTCAAGTTTGCGATTCCCGGCGGCTGCGCGCAGAACCTCGAACTCGCGGCGCCGATGCCGCCCATCGTCGGCGACGTCACCATCGACGGCACCACGCAGCCCGGCTGGGTCGCCAATGCCAGCACCACGGGATTCGACGCCAACCTGTGCATCTTCATCAACGGCAGCAACAGCTTGGTGTCGTCGGCGTTCGTCGCGCCGATCAGCACACAGATCTCGTCGGAGCGTCTGACGGTGAGCGGCCTGATATTCGCCGGCTTCAGCGATGCCGCGATCAGGCTCGAAGGCGGCGGTCACCATCGCATCGTCGGCAACCAGTTCTCGCCGCTGCTGTTCACGCTGCCCAACTACCAGGCGATCGTGGTGACTTCGGGCGCTGGAGCGACGCAAATCGGCGACTCCGATCCGGCGTTTCGAAATCTCATCGGCGGATCGACCGACGTGGGCATCGTGCTCGACAATTCTTCGGGCGGCTCGAACGTCGAGAACAACCTGATCGGCATCCAGGCGTCGGGAGACGGCAACTTCGGCAATCGCGTGGGGGTCGAGATCATCGATTCGCCGAACAACGTGGTGAGTGGCAACACCATTGGCTGGAGCACGAACGCCGGCGTGCAGATCACGGGCTTCTCCGCCAGCGGAAACAAGATCCAGGACAATCGGATCGGACTTGGCGGCGACGGTACTCCTGCCGCCAACCGCGGCCCCGGTGTGCAGATCGACTCAGGCGCGGCCGGCAATAGAGTCGGAGGGCCGCTGATCGGCAGCTATGGCGGAAACGTGATCGCCTATAGCGGCGGCGCCGGCGCCTGGCTGACGTCCACCGCGGGCGACGGCAATTCGGTGCTGACCAATATCTTCTTCGCCAATTCGGGCCTCGATATCGATCTCGCCGACATCGGTCCGACCGCGAACCAGCCACCGAACCCAGCGGCGTTGCCGAACGAGCGGCAGAACTATCCGGAACTTTCGCAGGCGTCCTACCTGTCGGCGAATGGCGGCCGCGAGATCGTGTCGGGTTCCCTGCAGGGAGCGCCGCTGAGAAACTATCGCATCGACGTCTATCTGGGCAGCGCCTGCGGCCCCGGCAGCCGCGGTCTCGCCGAATTCCTTCTCGGCAGCAAGACCATCACCACCGGCACGGTAGGCACGATCGATTTCTCCTTGGATTTCGTACCGCCCAGCCGGCCGCCGCTCGGCAAGATCTCGGCAACGGCGACCGATTTCGGCGACGCGCAAGGCAACGGTGCCGGAGACACTTCCGAAATGGGCAACTGCGTGACGGAAACCGACGGCGACGTGATCTTCAAGGATGGCTTCGATTGATTGGACCGTCGCGCTCGGGCTATCCGTGCTGGCGCGAACACGCCCATCGGCGTGTTCGCGAACGGCGGCTCAATGGGCCCGTGTCCGCTTGGACGCCCATCCCCGGATGATCGATTCCATTTCATCGAGGCCGTCGGACAGTGCCGCTGGTCCCGGCTGCAGAATATTCGGCGACTTGATCTCGTAGAGATCGTTGCTGCGGACGGCCGGTATGGTTTCCCATTGGTCGCGTGCCGCCACCTGGTCCGGCCTGAACTTCTTTCCGCACCAGCTGCCCATGATGATGTCCGGGGCCAGACGAACGACCTCGTTCGGATCGGCAATGATTCTGTCCCGCCCAAGCGGTGCCAGCCCCACCTGTTGAAAGATATCGTGCCCGCCTGCGATGCCGATCAACTCCGAAACCCAGCGGATGGCGGTAATTTGAGGCGTGTCCCATTCTTCGAAGTAGACCTTCGGCTTGAAGGGAAGCCCCGCCGCGCGACGGCTGATGTCGTCAATCTTGCTTTCGAAAGCGCAAGCGATGCGGTCGGCGCGCTCGAATGCGCCGACCAGGGCCCCGAGCCGCCGGATATAGTCGAGAATGCCTTCCACGCTGCGATGATTCGCAATCCAAACCTCGACGCCGGCCTTGACGAGGTACTGGGCGATGTCGGCTTGCATGTCGGAAAAGCCGATGGCCAAGTCAGGCTTCAAAGCCAGAATCTTGTCCATTTTTGCGCTGATGAACGCGCTGACTTTGGGTTTCTCGCGCCGTGCTTGCGCGGGGCGAACGGTGAAGCCGCTGATTCCGACGATGCGGTCCTGTTCTCCCAGCAGGTACAGCGTTTCGGTCGGCTCCTCGGTCAAGCAAACGATACGTCTCGGGCCCATGGCCGTCCTTGCAGAGCAATGTGAGCGTTGCGGTTCATGCCGTCGGCCGTTCGTCGGCGCCGAGGTCATTTTGCGCCTGGGACGTTGCGGGACCAACCGCCAGCCGGCGTCGGCTGGATTGCGGTCGAGGCAGACAAGGCAGGCGAATCGAGATGCTTCGCAGCTGCGTGCGACGGCAGGCCGCCGTGTCAGATGGCCTGCGCGAGATGCAGGCCGAAATCGAGCAGCGGCGCCACGATCAGCACGCGCGCCAGCAGGATGATCAGCATGACCGCCATCGGCGACAGGTCCAATCCGGCGATCGCAGGAATGAAGCGCCGCAGCGGCTTCAGCACGGGGTCGGTCAGCTGGACGATCAGCGGCACGATCGGATTCGAGCGCTCGACGCTGACGAAGCTGAGGAACACGCGGACGAGAATCAGCCCGAAGTACAGCATCAGCACGAAGTCGACCAGATCCGCCAGCGCCATCACGCCGAGGCCGATCAGGCCCAGGCGCTGGCCGACGACGACGTACAGCAGCGCCAGTTCGATCGCGGTCAGCAGCCATGCCAGCAGCACGCCGGCGATGTCGAGGTTGCGCCAGGCCGGAATCACCTTGCGCAGCGGCATCAGCACGGGGTTGGTGATCTTGTAAAGAAACTGGCAGACCGGGTTGTAGAAGTTCGCGCGTACGCATTGCAGCAGCACGCGCAAGACGACCAGTGCGATCAATGCGCCGAACAGGACATTGATCAGGATCTGGCCGGCGCTGGCGAAATAGTGCATGGGAAGTCTCGTCGCTTCTGAGGAGTGCGCTGGCGCGCGGCTCCGGTCGGGTAGTGTAGGGGCACGCCGTGCGCGCGACGAAGCGCGGCAGTCGCGGGCATCGCGAGCTCCTAGGATGGATTGGACAGTTCTCGGCCCCTGCGCGTCGCAGCGGCGACGGCCGTGCTCACCAGTTCGCGCAGGCCGCCGGCGGCGAAGGCATCCAGCGCCGCGGCCGTCGTGCCCCCGGGCGAAGTCACGCGCTCGCGCAGCACGGTCGGCGCTTCGCCGTCCTCGACCAGCATGCGACCGGCGCCGAGGCAGGTCTGCGTGGCCAGCGCGCGCGCGGTTTCGCGCGGCAGGCCCTGCGCGACGGCGGCGTCCTCGAGCGCTTCGACGAGCAGGAAGAAATACGCCGGGCCCGAACCGGACAGGGCCGTCACCGTGTCCATCAGTTCTTCGCGCGCGATCCAGGCCGTGCTGCCGGCCGCGCCGAGAATCGCTTCGGCGCTTGCGCGCTGCTGCGCGTTCGCTGCCGCATTGGCGATCATGCCGCTCGCCCCGGCGCCGATCAGCGCAGGCGTATTGGGCATCGCCCGCACGATCGCGAATTCGCCGCCGAGCCACGCCTGGAGCTGTGCGATACGGATGCCGGCGGCGATCGAAATCAGCAGCGGCCGCTGCGCTCGCACGACCTCGGCGATTTCCGCGCAAACCGCTGCGAGCACCTGCGGCTTGACCGCCAGCACGATCGTGTCGGCGCCTTCGGCGGCGGCGAGTGCCTGCGTATGTACTTCGACGCCGAAATCGTGCGCGAGCGCCTTGCGCAGATCGGCATTCGGTTCGGCGACGGCGATGCGGCCGTCATCGCGGCCGCTGCGGACTAGCGCGCCGATCAGGCTGCGTGCCATGTTGCCGCCGCCGATGAAGGCGAGACGGCCTGACGGTGCTGCAGGGGATGCCGGGTTCACGTTCGAGGATGGCCGCTCCGATGGAGCGGCAAGAATAACTGACTCGCGTGCCGCTGCCGCCATCCCCGAGCGGTCGTGCGCAGGGCCGATCCGCCGGCGCTCTCAGGGAGCAAGTGCGTCCGCCGAAACGACCAGCTCGACGCGGCGGTTGCGGGCACGCCCTGACGCGCTGGCATTGTCGGCGATCGGCACGCTGGAGCCGTGGCCACGGCGAACGACGGCGTTGTTCGCGAAGCCGGCTGCCACGAAGAGTTTTCCGATCGCATCGGCACGCCGCTGCGACAGGTCCTGATTGACCGATGCCGGACCGATGTTGTCGCTATGGCCTTCGAGCCGCAGGCCGCGGATGCCCAGGCGCAGCAGTTCGCGCGCCGTGTCGGTCGCCGTGCGCGCCGCTTCGGGCTTGACGTCGGCGCTGCCGAAACCGAACCAGAGCGGCTCCGGCAGGATCAGGTGCCAGTCGCCTTCGCTTTCCTGGAAGCCCAGCGCACGCAGTCCCTCGCGCTGCCGCGCACCTTCGCTCGGCGCGGGCTTGGGCGGCGCCGCCGCGCACGCCACCAGCGCCAGCACGAAAGCGATCAGCAGCGCGAAGCGGCTTCCGCGTACCAGCCATCCCTTTGCGCTCCACGCCATCGGCGATTCTCCGTTCATCGCAACCGTCCTGCATCGGCGCGCTGCGGTCCCCAGCGCGTGACGCCGTTGCGACGATAACGCTGCTTCTTCGCCGCGTACATCGACTGGTCGGCGAGTTCGATCAAGCGGTCGACGTCCTGCGCCATGTCGGGGAAGACGGCGCAGCCGACGCTGATGCCCGGATGCAGGGTCCGGCCGTTCACGCTGATCGGCGGTTCCAGCGTCGCCTGCAGATCGGCGACCAGGTGCTGCACATCGTCCGTCTCGCCGAGCGGCGCCAGCAGCAGCACGAACTCGTCGCCGCCGATGCGCGCGGCGAAGCTGCGCTGCGGCTGCCACGTGCGCAGCCGCGCGCCGACCGCCTCGAGCAGGCCGTCCCCGGCACTGTGGCCGAGCGTGTCGTTGACCGCCTTGAAGCTGTCGATGTCCAGATAGAACAGGCACACGCGCGAGTGCGAGGCCGTCGCTTCGTCGGCGGCTTTCAGCAGCGCCTGCTCGAACATGGCGCGGTTCGGCAGCCCCGTCAACGCATCGACGTAGGCGACGCGCTTCAGCGCGGCGTTGGTCTTGCGCAGCTGCTGGTCGCGCACCGCGATTTCGTCGAGCAGGATGTTGAATTCGCGACGCAGGTCCTCGACCTCGCTGAGGTCGGACGGCGGCGCGCGCTGGGTGAAGTCGCGATGCTCGATCAGGCGCTGCACGACCGTGCGCAGCTCGTGGATCGGCTGGGTGATGCGGCGCGTGCGCTGGCGCGCCAGGATCAGCGAAGTCAGGCCGATCACGAGCATCACCGTCACGCACCAGCCGAGCAGGCCGAGGAGGGCGCGCAGCAGCGGTTCGTTGCCGCCGCTCAGCGTCACGCTGCCGAGGCGCCGGCCGTCGACGACGATGTCCTGGGTCAGGCGCATCGCGTCGAAGCCGCGCGCCAGGTGCGCGATGGAATTTTCGTCCGCGTTCTCGACCTCGGCCAGCAGATAGCCGGCGTCGTCGCGGATCTGCGCCAGCTCGATGCCTTCCTGCGGCGGAATCGCGCGCAGCACTTCGGCTGCCGTCGTGCGGTCGCGGAACTGCAGCGGCGCGACGGCCTCGCTGGCGGTCAGCGCCATCAGCGTGTGCAGGTGCCGCTGCGTCTGCTCGTGCAGGAAGTGGTAGCTCACCGCGAACGCACCGAGGGTCATCATCAGGATCGAGACCATCGAAAGCGTCAGCAGCGCGCGGCTGATGTGCGCGGCCGAGGTGGCCGCGCGCGTGGCGGCGACAGGCAAGGCGCCGTTCATGACGTGCCGTCCTGCGGCAAATGCGCCGCGCCGAGCCGGAGCAGCCGTGCGCTGACGCCGAGACCGGATTCCTTGATGGCGCTGAGGTTGACCTCGAAGGCGCGTTCGTCGCCGGGTTCGTGCAGGCAGATCAGGCCGCCGGCCGTGCAAAAGTCGGCGCCGCGGCCGACGCTGAGGATCGGCCGGCCGCGGCTGCGCGCGAGCAGGGCGGCGCGCGTCGCCGCATCGGCGCGAGTGAGATCGAGTACCTGGCAGCCCTCCAGCTCCTGCGCGCCTTCGACTGCGCGCCAGGCGAACGGCTTGTTGCGCACGCGCTCGTTCGCGAAGCGGGCATCGCGCTCGCTCGCGCCGAGGCCGGCCACGCAGACGGTCCAGGCCCTCGCCGCATCTTCGTCGGGCCAGTGCACGTAGCGCACGAAACCGACGATGTAGTCGTCCGAGCCGCCACTCTCGACGCTGCCGGCCGGCGCGGCCACGCACAGCGCCGTCCACGCGAACGCAACCCACGCGCCAGTACGAAGGCGTTTGCGCGCAGCGGCGGAGGAGCGAACGGGCATCGGTTCGGTACGGTCGGGTATGGGGGTCGGGGCGCCTTGGAAGCAATCCAGGTGCCAGAGATCGCTTCTGATTGTGACGATTGGTTACGGTGACGCCGCGTCTGTACGGCGCGCGCCGAACAGCGCGGTCCCGATGCGCACCATCGTCGCGCCTTCGGCGATCGCCAGCTCGAAATCGTCGGACATGCCCATCGACAGTGTATCGATACCGGCACGCGTCGCGCGCAAAGTGTCGAACAGTGCGCGCATGCGTCGGAAAGCGTCGCGGCGCGGGTCGAGGCCGGGCATCGGCGCCGGGATCGCCATCAGGCCGCGCAGGCGCAGTCCCGGGGCCTTGGCCACCTCGTCGGCGAGCGCGGCCACATCGGCCGGCAGGCAGCCGGACTTGCTCGCCTCGTCGTCGATGTTGACCTGGATCAGCACGTTCAGCGGCGCGCGCTGCGGCGGCCGGTGACGCGACAAGGGTTCGACCAGCTTGGCGCGGTCGAGCGTCTGCAGCCAGTCGAAGTGGTGGGCGACCTCGCGGCATTTGTTCGACTGCAGCGGGCCGATCAGGTGCCACTCCAGCGCATCGGGCGCGACGCCGAGCGCGGCCAGTTCGCGCTGCTTGGCTAGCGCTTCCTGCACATAGTTCTCGCCGAACGCGCGCTGGCCGGCTTTATGCAGCGCCAGCACCGCAGCAGCCGTCTGCGTCTTGGACACGGCCAGCAGGCGCGCGTCGCCGTGGCCGGCGCGCAGGCCGGCCTGTTCGATCCGCGTCGTGATGGAATGGTAGGCTGCTTCGCAAAAATTCATCGTAAACCCGCATACGGTCTCGATTTAGCGCGGCTATACTGCCGTGATCCGGCGCTTCGAGGTTTCAGGGGAAACAGCATGGACATCGCGGAACTGTTGGCGTTTTCGGTCAAGAACAAGGCATCCGACCTGCATCTTTCGGCTGGCCTGCCGCCGATGATCCGAGTCGACGGCGACGTGCGCCGCATCAACATCCCGGCGCTCGACCACAAGCAGATCCACTCGCTGATCTACGACATCATGTCGGACAAGCAGCGCCGCGACTACGAAGAATTCCTCGAGGTCGACTTCTCGTTCGAGATTCCGAGCCTCGCGCGCTTCCGCGTCAACGCGTTCAACCAGAACCGCGGCGCCGGCGCCGTGTTCCGTACGATTCCTTCCGAAGTGCTCACGCTGGAAGACCTCGGCGCGCCGCGCATCTTCAAGGAACTGATCTCGCAGCCGCAAGGCCTGATCCTGGTCACCGGTCCGACGGGCTCGGGCAAGTCGACCACGCTCGCGGCGATGGTCGACCACGTCAACAAGAACGAATACGCGCACATCCTCTCGGTCGAAGACCCGATCGAGTTCGTGCACACCTCGCAGAAGTGCCTGATCAACCAGCGCGAAGTGCACCGCGACACGCACGGCTTCAACGAAGCCCTGCGCTCGGCGCTGCGCGAAGACCCGGACTACATCCTCGTCGGCGAGCTGCGCGATCTAGAAACGATCCGCCTGGCGCTGACCGCCGCGGAAACCGGACACCTCGTGTTCGCCACGCTGCACACGAGCTCGGCCGCCAAGACCGTCGACCGCATCATCGACGTGTTCCCGGCCGGCGAAAAGCCGATGGTGCGCTCGATGCTGTCCGAATCTTTACGCGCGGTTATCAGTCAGTCGTTACTTAAGAAGGTCGGCGGCGGCCGCGTCGCCGCACACGAGATCATGGTCGGCATCCCCGCGATCCGAAACCTGATTCGCGAAGACAAGGTCGCGCAGATGTACTCCGCCATCCAGACCGGCAGCCAGCACGGCATGCAGACACTGGATCAGTGCCTGCAGGATATGGTGAAGCGCGGACTCGTGACGCGGCAGCAGGCGTTGGGGTATGCGAAGAACAAGGAGATTTTTAAGTAGAGGAACTCGCGCTGCGCGAGATTGATTGGCGGCGTGCCAACAGTACGGGGTGGTGGTTCAACGACCGCCACCTTTTTTTTTGCATGTCGAGAGCGATTAAAAAAATTTCTATGGCGACGTGTGGGCCGAATACGTCGCATGAATGTTTCATCCAGCGGCACAGGGCGTGTACCGAAGACGTTCAGTTTGGATAATGCTAGTAGCTCGGGGAGGAAGTATGAGCCATGGAAAAAGCGTAATCTGTTTTGTGTTGGCGATATTATTTAGCATTATTGTATTTTCGCGAACGGCGGATGCATGTCCGGAGGATATTATTTGCTCTACATGTCCTCATGACTTAATAGTTAATGGTCAGTGCCCTGATTCAGCGTCCGCCGAAGCTGCCTGTATAGATTTTGTTCAATCTTATAATTCAACAGCATCGTGTCATCTTCCTAATCAGCTGCCTCCTGCGTGGGTGGCTGGTTGGATATATGATGGAAGCTACTACTCCTATCTTATTAATTATTTCTTCACCCCGGTGGTGAAGCCGGAGAAGAACACGGGCCCGATCTGTCCGGTCTGTTTCGGCGACCCCGTCAATGGCGGAACTGGAAACAAAGTCGAAAGTCGTGACGAATTTACCGGTAGCGGAGTGTTTCCGCTGCGGTTCTCGTGGACTTACAACAGTTTCGACATGGTCAAGAATTTTCCGTCGAACCTCTCGACCTTGGGGCGGCATCGAACCCATACCTATTCCTGGCAGCTGTCCTACTTCGATCAGCGACCGACGAAAATCGCCTACGTGATGAGGCCGGATGGTCGCGTCGTGCGCTTCACTATGAGCGGCTCGGCCTGGGTTGTCGATGACGATCAAGCAGGTGCATTGATTGCCTCTCCCTCTGGCGGTGCGAGTTGGGAATTCGACGATGAAGCCGGGGGTAAAGAGTGGTTCGATGCCAATGGCCGATTGATCGCATTGTTCGATGCCGCGGGAAACAAGCAGACTGTGAGTTACGACGCGTCGGGCCGGTTGGCGTCGGTGATCGACCCTAATGGTCGGAGTCTTTCTTTTGACTACAACGCGAACAACCTGCCTTCATTTCTGCATCTGCCAGATGGCGGGCAGTTGAGTTTTCTGTATTCGGGCAGTGGCGACCTTACCAGTGTGGGCTATTCCGGCGGCAGCATCGTTCAATACCTCTACGACGAGCCGACCTACAGCTCTGCAACGGCTGCAGGTTTGCTGACCGGCGTCTACGACGAACGCAACGTGCGCTACTCGACGACAAAGTATCGTTCGAACGGGTATGCAACGGAAACGATGCTGGCCGGCAACGTCGACCACCATGTTGCGGTGTACGCGGCTCCCGCGAACAGCGCCGACTACGCGCAATCGACGGTCTCCCTTCCGTTGGGCGCGAGCCGCAACACCGAGTACACGCTGATTGCCGGCACGGTGCATCCCCTTTCGGTGGTGACCTCTTGCGCCAACTGCCAGAGCACGACGACCAGTTATTCGTATGATACGAATGGGCGAGTCTTGTCGAAGACGGAGGGTAGCGAACTCACGCAGTACGGTTACGAGAGCCGAGGTCTTCAGACAAGTCGGATCGAGGCTGCCAACGATGCCAGTGCCAAGCGCATGATCGCAACCCAGTGGCATCCGTCATTCCGCGTGCCGACGCTGCGCACGACGAAGAACACCAACAATGCGCTGGAGGCCCAAACCAGCTGGGCCTACAACACCCGCGGCCAGGCGACAGCCCGCTGCGAAGCCGATCCCTCGGTCTCCGGTGCCACGACCTACGCCTGCGGCTCGCTCGCAACCGCCCCGGCTGGCGTGCGCCAATGGCTCACGGCCTACTGCGAACAAGCCGATGTCACCGCCGGCACCTGCCCGCTGATCGGTCTGACCAAGTCCACGAACGGACCGCGTGCGACGACCGACGCCGGCATGGCCGGCCTCGACGACACGACGACCTACACGTATTACCAAGCCGACGACAGCACCTGCGCCACGAACGGCGCCTGCCCGCATCGCAAGGGCGACCTGTGGAAGGTCACCAATGCGCTGAGCCAAATCATCACCTACGTCACCTACGACAAGAACGGCCGCGTCACGCGGATGCAGGACGCGAACGGCACCTACACCGACTTCGTCTATCACCCCCGCGGCTGGCTGACCGACCGCATCGTGCGCGCGAGCGCGACGGGCTCGGCGGGTGCGGGCGACGCGACCACGCACATCGACTACGACGCGGTCGGCAACGTGACGAAGGTCACCCAGCCGCCGGACAACCTGAGTACGGGCGCCTATCTCGCGTACACGTACGACGACGCCCACCGGCTGATCAAGATCGCCGACAACCAGAACAACACGATCGACTACTGCCCGGACGGCGTTGGCGGCACGAACTGCCTCGATGCCGCCGGCAACCGCAAGGTCGAGCAGGTCAAGGATCCCTCGGGCGTCCTCAAGCGCAGCCTCAGCCGCAACTACAACCAGCTCAGTCAGCTGACGCAGGTGTTGAACCACGCCAGCCAGCCCGTCGAGCACTCCAACGGCCTCAGCGACACGGGTGTGGCCGACGGCTACGACGGCAATGGCAACCGCGTGCTGGCGCAGGATGGCCTCAACACGACGACGAAGCAGACCTACGACGGCCTCAACCGCCTCGTCGCGACGATCCAGAACTATGGCGGCACCGATACCGCGACTGCCAACACGACGACCGGCTACACCTACGACACACGCGACAACCTGCGCCAGGTGACCGATCCGGACGGCCTCAACACCGTCTACACCTACGACGGCCTCAACAACCTGACCGGCCTCAGCAGCCCGGATACCGGCAACTCGACGTACACCTACGACACGGCCGGCAATCGCGTCACGCAGACCGACAACCGCTCGCCGTCGGTGACCAGCACGTACACCTACGACGCATTCAACCGCCTGACGGGCATCACCTATCCGACCACAGCGCTCAACGTCGCCTACGCCTACGACCAGGCCAACGCGACGACCGGCTGCACGACCTCCTATCCGATCGGCCGCCTGACCACGATGACCGACGGCTCGGGCAGCACGACGTACTGCTACGACCGCCGCGGCAACGTCACGCAGAAGAAGCAGATCACCAGCGGCACGACGCTGACGACGCAGTACACGTACACGCTGGCCGATCGCCTGGCGAGCCTCACGTATCCGAGCGGCGCTATCGTCACCTATTCGCGCGACTCCGTCGGCCGCATCACGACGGTCACCTGGAAGGCCAACGCCACGGCCACCGCGACGACGCTGGTCAGCAACGCCACGTATTACCCGTTCGGCCCGCTCAACGTGCTGACGTTCGGCAACGGACGGACGCTGACCAAGACCTACGACCAGGACTACGCGATCGACAGCGTCGCCAGCTCCGCCAGCACGGGCCTCAAGCTCGACCTCGGCGTCGACGTCATGGGCGACATCGTCCAGGCCAGCGGCTCGATTGCCCCGACCACGCCCGATCGCCAATACGGCTACGACCCGCTGTACCGCCTGACGACGGCGCAGACCGGTGCCGCCACCCCGAGCCCGCTGGAAGGCTACACCTACGGCAAGACCGGCGATCGGCAGAGCGCGAGTCTCAACGGCGCCACCCCGACGGCCTACACCTACACGGCCGGCAGCCACCGCCTCGCCAGCGTCGGCGGCACGGCCCGCACTTACGACGGCAACGGCAACACGCAGACCGGCGTCGCCACCGGGTTCACGTTCACCTACGACGACAAGAACCGACTAGCAAAAGCCACCAAGACGGGCAGCACGTTCACGTACACGACCAACGGCCGCGGCGAGCGCGTTCGCAAGGCGCAGAGCGGCCTGATGTCCGGATCGACCGCCTACAGCTACGACGAAAGCGGGCAGCTGCTGGGGGACTATGCGGGCACCGGCGGGGCCGCGCAGGCCGAGTACGTCTACCTCGACAGCACGCCGATCGCGGTCGTCAAAGGCGCGAGCCTGGCTTACGTGGAGGCCGATCATCTCGGTACGCCGCGGCAGGTGGTGGATCCGGCGACGAATACGGCATTGTGGACGTGGGACTTCCTGGCCGATACGTTTGGCGCGAGTACACCGAACATGTCACCGACGGGCGGAACGGCGTATACGCTGAATCTGCGATTCCCAGGGCAGTATTCAGATGTCGAGACTGGACTCAATTACAACTATTTCAGGGACTACGAGTTCGCTACCGGGCGGTATGTGGAAAGTGATCCAATTGGAATTTTGAATGGAACTGGTACTTACCCCTATGTGAGGGAAAATCCGCTCAGACGTAAAGATCGGAAGGGACTTATTCTTGCGGATTATGTGCAATGCCGATTGCGCGAGCGCGCCGCGGGCCTGGCTTCTGGAGACTCGAACTGCGAAAACACTAACCCGCCATTCAAAGCCCCGCCTCCGCTCATCGGCGGGCCTCCACTCAATGGTCAGGGAGGTGTTTGCATAACAGCGTTTGGTTTGGTGGCTGGTGCATCATTGGAAGTGGGGGTTACATTGCCGGGGATGTGTCCATACGTCCAAACGTGTTTGCTGGCTGGTGGCGGCGTCTATTTCGGACTTGGGCCGGCTATTGGAGTCGGCAATGGAGGAGCCAATCCTCCAGGATGGAGTTCCGATTTTTCGTACGGCGGGGCCTGGGAGATTGCTGATTTCGGGGCCGCGGGAGCGCAAATTACCTGCTCTAAGAACGGGAATTGCAGCGCTTCGAAAAGCTTTGGCATCGGCGAGGGTACATTTTTCTCCGGTGCTGGATGCATGCAAGTAAATTATTGCCCACGTTATTAAATTGGCGTTGATTGTTTAAATTCTAAATTAACCTTAGATTGGCTTATATGAAATTAGGATGGTTTATAACATCGATTTATGGTTTTTTTATTTTTATGGCCTCTTTTGTTGTCCGTCAGGTTGGTTTCGATGCGGCTGGGAAAATAATATTTTTCATAGGATTCATGGTGTTTTTAGTTGGATTTATAATGCACGGAGTCGCGGTGCATCGACATTTTAATGATAAATCAAAAATAAATAAGTAATAATTTAAGGATTTAAATTTCAATATTGGAATTAAAAAATGAGCACGACGGGCGCAAATATAAGTACCTGCGGCTTATTAATAGTTGTTATATCTTTTATTATTCGATGGCTCGGCTTTACTTCCGTAGATAAGATAGCATTTTGGGTAGGTGCAGCAATATTTTTGCTGGGATCAATTATTCATCTGATCGCTTCGATTAGGTATCTATTTTTTTCTCAAAAAGCAAAAAATATGAGTGAGCGGGATCACCATTTTAGCGCTACCGTCGATAAGCGCGAGGATAATACTCCGCCATAGGAAAGCAGGGTCTGTCTAAGGGCCAAGTGCATTTTTCATCGTCAGTTGGCGCTTTCTAGTGCGGCCGAAAGCAGGGCAGAGGGCTCTCTTGAAAGAAGCGTGCGTGGAATCGCTTGATTCGCCTCCGGCTTCGATACGAGAGCCCTCCACCTCCTACTACGACGCCCTGATCACCGAGACGTGCTCATCAATCTGCTGCGTCAAATCTCGAAGTAGACCGGCCACGCCCAGCAACGTCTGATCGCACACTTCGATGCGATCCCCGCCGGTCATCGCCTTGCCGGCCACCTCCATCAAGTCGATGACCGCGAACGACCAGTCGCGAAGGTTGAGGTAGCGGCCGATCGCGTCGAGGCGATCTGAGGGGTTCGCGGGAATGGCGAATAAGGGGTCAGGTACATTTTCGTCATCAGAGGGTGATTTCTTGCGAGGTCTGCCGCGGTCTCGGAGCATCGTTGAGCGCGCGAGCGCGTGTTCGATGGCGCGCTGGAATCGCAAGGAGCCGTAGGCCTTCTGTTGCTGAAGATGGCCTCGCAGGTCGCCGAGTTACTGTGGGGTGATGCGTTCTTGAATGAGGGCTTGGTAGGCAGCTGCACGCGCAAAGGTGTCGGCTCCAAGCGCAAGAAAAGCAGGGTGAGCGGAGATGATCGGATCGTTCGTACTTGAGGCGTTGCAGGCATGGCTCGACCAGCGATAGTCGGCGGGGGCCGCGACCATGCGGGCCCGGACCGGATTCATTTCTATGTAGCGATAGCAGTTGAGCACATAGCGATCGCTGCCGACCAGGCATGACTTGAATCGCCTTTCCCATGGAGTCCCCGTGCGGCTGTGCAGCGCATTGAAGCTGCCGACGTAGCGGCGCCCCAACTGCTGCATCATTTTGAACACGCCATGAGCTTCCCTCGGAGTGGCAAGCAAGTGGACGTGATTGGTCATCAGGACGTAGGCGTGGATCGCGCAGCGGTGGTTCATGGCCGCCTCGCGCATCGCCAGCAGATAGCGCTGTCGATCCTCGTCGATGTAGAAGCGCACCTGTCGATCATTGCCGCGCCGGACGATATGCTGAGGAATGTTCGCGAAGGTGAGGCGCGGTTGACGAGCCATGATCGGCGGGCTGGACGGGAAGGGGCGCCATCTTCGCCGGATCCGGGCGCTCGGCCGATCGGCAGTTCACGAACATCCATGTAGGTGATCGCGGATAGACCCGAGCAAAAAAAGAACCTGGCCTCATTTATACGAAGGATCATAAATAATATATATAAAGTTATACGAATACCGATTAATCGATGAGGTTGGCAATTGCGTACGAACCTGGGGTAATTCCCTATGGCGATCGCGCAATTTGATCACGATGATGCGGCCTTCGTTTTCACTGGGGTTGCCGTTATGTCAGCGATGAACGCCGTGCGCGCCGTGGCGCGCGCCTTGTATTGTCGTGCGTCCGAAATCGCCGCGATGCCGGCGGCATCGGCGCATTCGCAAGCCGCCGCCGTCTTCCCGGCCGTGCTGCCGCTCGTCCGGTGTGGGGCCGTGGCTCTCGCCGCCGTAATCGCGCTGCGTGCCGCACCGGTGCATGCAGAGGCCGCCTCCGCCTGCACCGCGATGACGTCGCCGATCTACTTCCGCGTCAATCCGACGACGCAGGCGAGCCTGCTGACGCGTTGGCAGTCCGAAGCGATCGATGCGGGCACGCTCTACGGCTTCACGGAAGACCACGGCGTGCCATTCAAGGCCGGCGTGGAGCCCGCTTCGGGGCTGACCGCGGTGCATCGCCTGTACAACGCCTCCAGCCATGATTTCGTGTGGATCGCGAATCCGGCCGAAATTGCGAACGCGATTGCCCGCTACGGATACGTCGACAACGGCATCGGCTTCTATGCCTCGACGACGGCCGCGGGCTGTGCACAGCCTGTCTATCGCTTTCGAAAGAACACTCTGCATCGCGCTGCTGTGAGCCAGGCCGACCGCGATGCGCTCACGGCCGCCGGCTGGCAGCAGGAGACGGTCTCGTTCTATGCCGTCGCCGAAGCCGCTCCGGTCGATACGCGCTTTTCGATCGCGATCATTCCCGATTCGCAACTCGAAGTGCGGCCGACGCTGCCGCGCAATCTTTCCGATACGCGGTTCCGCGATCGCGCGCAGTGGCTGGCCGACAACCGCGATGCGCTGGATCTGCGCTTCGTCGGCCACACCGGCGACGTGGTGAACTGGGGCGAGCGCGACGAATACCAGTACCAGGTGGCCAGCGATGGCGCCCAGCCACTGGATCAGGCCGGGATTCCCTTCGCATTCGCGGTCGGCAACCACGATACGCGCGCCGTGTGCCCCGGAGGCAGCGCGTGCCCCGGTGAAAATGCCAGCGTCAATGTGCGTTTCAGCCCGCTGTTCGACCAGTACTTCGGCGGCCGCTTCGTCGACATGCAGGAGCAGTACGAGCCGGGCAAGCTCAGCAACGAATACAGCCTGTTCGACGCTGGCGGCGTTCGCTGGATGGTGCTGACGCTCGAACTGTGGCCACGCACGGCCGTCATCGAATGGGCGAAGAACGTGGTCGCCTCGCACCCCGGCTACAACGTGATCGTCATGACGCATTCGTATCTGGACAGCGACGGCAGCATATGGACCTCCAACGGCGGCTATGGCTCGAACAGCCCGAAGTACCTGTTCGACAACCTGATCAAGGTCTACCCGAATATCCGCTTCGTCTTCAGCGGGCATGTCGGCATCGCCGCGTCGCGCCTGGACACCGGCGTCAACGGCAACAGGATCGCGTCGTTCATGCAGACCTTCCATTCGACGACGACAAACCCGGTACGCATCGTCGAGATCGATACGGCGGCGAACACGGCCGCCACCCACATCTACGCGCCGCACGACGACACGCACTACCCGCAGTACGACGCGACGGTGTCCGGCATGGACTACGTGCATTGAGCGAAGGCGCGACGCCGGCAGCAAACGCCGCCGGCGTCGCGAAGGGAGCGGGCTACTGCGGACCGCCTCGCTGCCCTGATTCTCACCAGGCGCTTCTCGACGGCGAGGCGCGCCAACCGGGGATGCACCGGGCTGCCAGCAGGTGCAATTGGATTCCCGCGTTCGCGGGAATGACGAAAGGGGGCGGCGGATCTGGGCGCTCGCTCGGCTGGGGCAAAAGCGCGGAAGAATCATCTGCCCTTCGAACTGAAAGCCGCGAAGCGCTTATCACCATTCCTCACCACCGCAGCCGCGGCTGCAAGGGCCGGCGACGACCGCCGGGGCATGCGAGTTACGGCCCAGACGCTTTCGTCGTCCCGGGCCGGTCCGCCGGCGCGACGATCAATACGGCATAACCTGCCGCCGGAACCGTGATGCTGCCGTCGCCGGCGAGCCGGTCGATGACCGCCGCGTAGAAGAAGTGATACCACCACAACGCAAATTCCTGGAACGACACGCGGCCGGCGTAGCGCGAGTGTTCGTACGCCGCGAGGATCTTCGGGCGATGCGCGTTCAACGCGGCGAGCAGGTCGACGCTGAAGCGACCGGCGATGCCCGGCAGCGACGCATACGCATCGGGAGAAATCACGGCGATTGCCGGTTTGCCGTCCTGCACGAAGCCGAGGTCGCGCAACTCGGCAGACGCGAGCGATCTTCCTCGTGTGAGACGGAGGTAGGTGTCGAGCAAACTCGAAATCTGCATGGCGTCCATGCCCGCGAACGGATCGAGCGTCCGCGCATGCCCGAACGCGACGACCTGCACATCGCCATGACGCTGCTCGGTGTGGCTGTAGAAGCCGAGCGACGCGGTCGGTGCGCGCGCGTCTTCCGACGCCAGCAGGTAAAACGATTTTCCGTCGCGCGCCGGCGGGTAGCCGGGCAGGAAATCCTTGCGGACGTTGCGCACCTGCCAGCGATCGAACAGCACGTCGCCGAGCAGGACCAGCGACAGCGACTGCGCTTGTTGCGCGTCGAGGTGCAGCGCGTCGGTGAATTCCTTTTGCAGCGATGGTTGCCGCTGTTCGACGATGCGTACGACTTGGTCGACGAGGGCCGTATCGATCGCACGGAACATCGCCGCGTCGGCGCGCCGGATCGTCGGGAATGTCGCCATATAGGTTCCATCGCGCTCGGGGCGAAGCAACTGGGCGGTAACCAGGGCGTCGATCCGCGATCGCAACGTCGCGCTTTGCAAATCCAGCCGCCGGCCGACATCGGCGACGCTGCGCCCCTCGTCGAGTTCGACGGCCAGCCGCGCATCGACCGCATCGTCGAGGTCGATCGAAGGCGTTTGCTCGCTGGATGCCGCGACGGCCGAGAACTCGTAGACGACGTCGAGAGGCGCTGCGGTGGACGGCGCCGCCTCGGACAGCGTGCCGGCATTGCCACTAAGCGCGAACGCCAGGATCGCCAGCGAACCCAGCAGTGCCCGCGATCTCCGGCGGGAAGCGAACGGGCGCGTCGCAGCGGGGTGCATCTCAGTTCCGGCCGACATTGCTGTGCTGCGAATACTCGGCGTGCCAGGCGCCGTCAACGTACTGGAAGATGTCGGACGAGCGAATGCCCTTGTCCGGACCCAACGCGGGATCGAAGAACGAGACGACGGCGACATCGCCATGCAGCGTCACGCGCGTGCCGGACGGATGCGCGGCGATATACGCCTCGATCTTGTGCCTGGCCTCGTCGGAGCCGCGATTCTTCGCCGCGCCGGCGATGATGGCGTCCTTCGCATGGGCCGATCCGTCGGGATTCACCGACCGGTACTCGGGCGCCAGCATGCCGGTCAGGAACTCGGTATCGCCGGTTTCCTCGGCCAGCTGCCAGTGGTCTTCGGTCGCGCGTACACCGGCTTCGCTCTTGTCGCGTTCGTTCGCGCCCGGTGGCGCGAGATTCCCCGCGTGGGTCGCGACGGATGAAAGGCTCGATGCGAGCACGGGCAACAACAGCGTGAGGACGCCGCGCGAAAACGAAGTGCTCGAACGATCGGACATGGTGTCGCCTCCATCGGTGTCGAAAGGGAAATCGAGAATCGAGGTCTGGTCGAGGCGCAGTCAGCGCGCACGCGCGTCCAGCCACGGCGCGAGCGACACTGACCAGATGTTGTCGCTGCCGTTGTCGCGCACGAGCATCCGTGCGAGCGCCTGCGCAGTCGCCTCGCGCGCACTCGGATAGCGCGCAGGCTCGACCGTGTTCGTGCTGAAGTACAGGCTGCGATGATCGGCGCCGAGGCGCGCTTCGATGTTGCTGCCTTCCTCGTTCACTTCATCGCCGAGATCGACGGATGCGTTCCAATGGCCTTGTGCGCCGAACGCGATGAAGAGCCGGCTCTGCGACGGATGCGCCGGCGGGTTGCTGCTGAACACGATGAACGATTCGTCCGGTGCGACGGCGGCATCGAATTCGCCGGTGCCGCCAACGGTGAGCCCGGCCGATGTCGGCGCCTGATACTCGCCGTCTCGCCATGCCGCGCGAAACAGATGGAAATGCGCGCCTTCGCCGTCCGGGCGCATGAAGTAAAGCGTGCCCTGCGCGGTGATCGATGGTGAAAAGATGGCATCGCCGCTGTTGATGCGATCCGGCAATCGTCGCGGCACGCTCCATGCGTCGCCGACACGGTCCACGCGCCACAGGTTGCCGCCTTTTGCGGCGAGCACCTTGCCGCCGTAATGGCCGTCGAGCGGCTGCGCGCCCGGATTGGCAGGACGGTTCGACGCGAAGATCAGGTACGACCCGTCGGGCGCCATCGCCGGTTCCAGATCGCGCCACTCGCCGGAAAACGGCGCGATCTCGGGCGCCGTCCAGTGGCCGTCCTTGCGGTGGGAGACGAGGATGCTGCATCGGCTCGCATTGCCGCGCCCGAAATAGACCGTGTCGCCATCGGGCGAGAATGCCGGCGCGCGATCGTCGGCCGGTCCGGAGATCACGCCTTCGCCGAACAGTTCCGGGCTGTTGCCGGCCGCAGCTACGGCGGTGCTCGCGGACGCCATCAGCGCGACGCACAGAACTCGGAGTGCGAAGGTACGCGAAGCCGCTTGGACAGGCATGACAGGTCCGACGAAGGCAAAGCCGAAGCCGCCACGCTGAGGTCATTCCGATGGCGCGGCATCGCTTTTGTGACGAGCGGGATCGAACGCCCTGCGAGCGGCGCTTCGGCGCGGGCGAACGTTCAGCGCAAGCCGAGTGCTTGCCGCGCTGCGTCGCGGAACCGGCGGCTGAGCGCCAGGCGCGTGCCGTCGCGCAAGACGACTTCCGCGTCGCCGTGGAACAACGGATGCACCTCGCGCACGTGTTCGATGTTCACCAGCGTGCTGCGATGGATGCGCAGGAAGCGGGCGGGATCAAGCTCGCTTTCCAGCTGCTTGAGCGATTCGCGATGGACCAGCGTTTCGCCGGCCAGATGCAACTGCGCGTAGTTGCCGTCGGCGGCGATCCATTCGATCTCGTCGGCGCGCACGACGCGCACGTGCTCGCCGACACGTACGCTGACGCGTTGTACGAACGACGGCGCCGCAGCGAACGCGAGCTGACGCGCGGGCGCCGGCTCGCGCCGCAGGTGCTGCCATTGGCGGCTGACGCGTTCGATGCAGCGATCGAAGCGCTCCTGGTCGATCGGCTTCAATACATAGTCGATCGCGCCCGCATCGAACGCCTTCACCGCATGCGCGTCATAGGCGGTGGCGAAGACGACCAGCGGCAATGCGTCCGGTTGCAGGCGGCGCAGCAGCTCGAAGCCGTCCATGCCGGGCATCTGCACGTCCAGCAAGATGAGGTCGGGCGCCAGCACGCCGATCGCCTGCAACGCTTCGTCGGCATTGCCGCACTCGCCGACGACCTCGATCTGCGCATGCGCGGCGAGCGCCTGGCGCAGCGCGAGGCGCGCCAGCATTTCGTCGTCGACCAGCAGGCAGCGGATGCGCGCGGTCACGCGGCCACCTCGAACGGCAGGCTCAATCGAACCTCGGTGCCGCCGCCGGGCCGCGCGCGGATATCCAGCGAACCGGCACCAAGGGCCTGCAGGCGCGCCCGCGTGTTGCCGAGGCCGATGCCTTCGCGCAGCGCGGCGGCCGGCAAGCCCTTGCCGTCGTCCTCCACCAGCACGAGCAACGTATCGCCTTCGCGCCGCGCGTCGATGTGCAGTTCGCCGCCGCGCGCGAGCGGCAGCAAGCCGTGTTGCAGCGCGTTCTCGACCAGCGGCTGCAGGATCAGATGCGGCACCGCAGCACCGAGAACGTCGGTCGCTATGTCGAGCCGCGTCGTCAGGCGATCGCCGAAGCGCACGCGCTGGATCGACAAGTAGGCGTCGAGAAATTCCAGTTCGCGCGCCAGCGACACGTGCTGCTGCGCGTCTTCCTCCAGCGTCAGCCGCAGGAAATCGCTGAGGCGCGCGATCATCGTGCGGGCCTGCGCCGGGTCGGCCAGCGCCAGCGCCGAGATCGCATTGAACGTGTTGAAAAGAAAATGCGGCTGCAGCTGCGTGCGCAACGCCTGCAACTGCGATTGCGCCAGGCGGCTCTCCAGCTGTGCGGAGCGCAGTTTCTCGCCCTGCCATCCGCGCCGCGATTCGGCGCCGCGCAGGACCGCGAGCACGACCCAATAGATCACCAGGGTCAGGTGGAACTGATAGATGAAATCCGAGCGGAACACGGTAGACAGCGTCGGCGCCGCCGAGCCGATGTCGTCACCACGCAGCAGCCAATAGGCGATCAGCGAAGCGCTCGTCTGCAGCGCAGCGATCAGCAGGCTGGCCGGCCCGTGCACAGCGAAGAAGAAGCGCCATGTCCGCTGGAACGTCCAGCGGCCGAGCCGGGCGACGATCGGCGTCAGCGCGATCCAGAACACGAACTGCGGCAGGTTGTAGGTGAGCACGCGCTGCCAGCTGCGCTGCTCGCCTTCGCTGATTGCGTTGAGCATGCCGCTGACCGAGCTGCTGAGGCCGAGCAGGAGCCAGAAGCCGAAGGGCGCGAGCTTGGCCCAGAGTGCGTTTGCGCGCCCTGATGCGAGCGGGAAGGGAGAGGCAGGCTGGCGCATGACGAGGCTGTCTGCAGGGTTCGGCCAAACCCGCAGGATGCGCGAAAACGGGCGCCGAGGCATCTGCCGGTCGGCAGGGCGCCACGAATAACGCGAAAACCGAATCCATGTCGTTTTTTGCAACAACGCTGGCAGGCTCCATCGCGCGTCTGCGAACATCGGCCTCCATCCCGACAGCAGCCGTCGACGCCGTGCATCGCCTACCGTTCCACCCGGTCGAATCCTTCCCCCACATCGCCGCCCTCGGCGCGAGCTGGCCGGCGATCCGCGACGAATTCCTCGCCTTGCGCGCACCGCTGCTCGACATCGACCGCGTCGACAAGACGCACGCCGACGTCTTCGCCGAGATCGAACGCCATGTCGAGGGCGGCGGGGAGTTCGGCTGGCTGCAGGGCTGGCGCGAGAATCCGCATTGGGTGCAGTACGCGCTGCTGTTGAACGACGAACCGCTGCCGTTCGTCGTCGACCTGTTTCCGAATACGCTCAGGTTGTTGAGGCGGTTTTCGGGGATCAAGGTAGGCGGGTTCTCGCAGTTGAAGCCCCACGGGTTCCTGTCGACGCACCGGCATCCGGAGCTCGCCGAGGAAGGGCTGCTGCAGTGTCACGTCACGATCGACGCGCCGCACGAGCGCAACTACTGCTATCTCAATGTCGGCGGCGAGTTCCGGCAGCACGCCAACGGCGGCACCTTGGTCTTCGACGGCTCGCTCGATCACTTCGCGGTGAACGCGTCGGAGGCGTCGCGCACGATTCTCTATCTGGAGTTCGATCCGGTGAAGGCGGGTGGGCAGCCGCGCTGACGCGGGGACGCCGCCGCACGCTCGCGCGACTCGCCGCGGACTCGATTCGATCGGAACGACCGTTGCGTCGCAGCGGGCGCGCACATGCGTACGCGCCCGACGGCGTCATCCTCGCGCGGAGCGCTATTTCGGGAAGTGCCCCGATACCCAATGCTGCACGTCGATCGCGCTCTGGCCGCCGGCCATCTTGTTGAACAGCGCTTCGTGGGCCTTGATGAATTCGTCCTTGCTGACGGTGTGGTCGCCGTCGGTGTCGACCATCTTCATCATGTCCATCGACGAAAGGGCACGTGCGTAGCCGCCGGTCGAAAGGCTCACCACTTCCTTGTCTTCGGCTGCGCCGACCCATTCGGTGCGGTCCAGCACGCCGTCGTGGTTGCGGTCCAGCGCGTCGAACAGCTTGCTGAAATACGCTTCGCCTTCTTCCTTGCTGACCATGTGGTCGCCGTTGGCGTCGAGCTTGGCCATCATTTCCATCGTGCGCATGCTTTTTTCGTAGGCGGGCGTGACGATGGCTTGCTGGGCGTTCTCGATCGCGATGGCGAGCGTCGGCGCGGCCATGAGGGCCAAAAGTGCAAATAGGGAAATGCGTGCGTCGCGGTGGTGCGTCTTCATGTGACTTCTCCCCACGGTGGTTGGCGAAGCGGCCTGCGCAGATTCGTCGGCGGAATTCGGGCCCACGCATGCACTGCGCGAGCAAGGGACCGCAGTCGGGCGCGAATCCTTACGCTTTGAGGTATGCCGAAGCAGGTAGCCGGGATGGGTCGTCGCGGCAAACCCCGGTCAGTTTCGCACGTTCCGGTGCGAACGCCAGGACGTGAAATCGGCAAAAGCGATGCTGCGGCGCAGCTGGGATTATTTCCCCCTGCGTCCGTCAGAGATCGCCGTGGATCGCCTGCAATGCCGCCAGTGCGGCGAGGCCGGCCGTTTCCGTGCGCAGAATGCGCGGACCGAGGCGCAGGCCACGGAACCCGGCCTGGTCGAGCGTCGCCAGATCGTGCTCGGACAGCCCGCCTTCGGGACCGACTGCGAGCGTTGCGACAGTCCCGATCACGAGGTCGCGCACGCCCGCGTCGCCATGCGGGTCCAGTGCGAGGCGCAGGCCGCTTTCTTCGCCGAGGCTCGCGGCCCAATCGGCCAGACGCACCGGTTCGCCGAGTTCCGGCAGGCGATTGCGGCCGCACTGCTCGCAGGCCGAGGCCATGACGGCTTCCCAATGCGACAGGCGGCGTTCGGCGCGTTCGGCATCGAGCTTCACTTCGGTGCGATCGGTGATCAGCGGCACGATGCGAGCGACACCGAGCTCGGTCGCCTTCTGCAGCACCCAGTCCATCTTCTCGCCGCGCGCGATGCCCTGGCCGAGCGTGATGCGCAGCGGACTCTCGCGATCGGGCGTCGCCGCCGATTGCAGCACGCGCGCCATGACCGAACGCTTGGCCAGCGAGGAAAGTTCGCCGGCGTACTCGCCGCCGTCGCCGTTGAACAGGCGCACCGGATGGCCGCGGTCGAGCCGCAGCACGCGTGCGATGTGCTCGCCGGCCTGGATCGGCAGTTCCACTTCGCGGCCGGGGCGCAGCGGTTGCGGCACGTAGATGCGGGGAATGCGCATTGGCGTCTCCAAGCTGCCGATGACGGTGATTGTGCGCAGTGCGCTCATAGCCTTCAAGCCGCTGCGTGATGCGTACGAAGCTTCACGCTTCGGTGTGAAACCAGCGATCCATCCAGCGCGAGGTGAAGCCATAGTTCACGCCGGCCCGTACGTGATGCAGGTGGTGATAGGCCGGATCGTCGGTGAGTCGCTTCAGCCAATGCCGCGTCGGATAAGTCGGCAGAAGGTTGTAGTTGCAGTGGATGCAGGTCGTGAACAGCATGCCGAGCGCGTGGAGTACAAACGCAGTGCCGACGCCGAGCGGCATGATCAGCATGAACAGCGGCAGTGTCAGGCCGATCACGACCGCTTCGAACGCGTGCACGCTGTAGCCTGACCACGGCGTGACACGTACCGAGCGATGATGCACGCGATGAAAACGCAGCAGAGGCCGCAGATGCAGAATCCGATGTGTGACGTAGGAGTACACGTTGTTGAATGCGAAGAACGCACTGATCTGCAGCGCTCCGATCCAGAACCCTGATGGCCACAATCCGCGGCAGAGGAAGCGGTAGCTCAATGTGGTCACGCCGAAGATCAGGCAGGCAGCGATTCCGTTGCGAAATTCATCGCGTATCTGCCCTGGCCGCGGCTGATGTGCGTCGATCGGCTGGCCGATACCCCAGCGCGGCCATAGGCGTTCGGTCAGAAGGAAACCGACGGCGCCACCGATCAAGTAGATCAGCAGATGTACGCCAGTCGCCATCAGCAGTGCGATCGCGAGGGGAGCGTCCATCCAGTAGGCGAGGATTGCATTCACTTCCATGCTTCAGCGCGCATCGAGCGTGCCTCCGTAGGACAGCACCGGGCCGATTCCCGGCAGCGAGAACGCGACGTGGAACAGGTAGCGGCCGCTCTCCACGCGTTTGTATGCGTCCGATGACGGCATGAGGCCTCGTGGCAGCGCGATGCCGCGCCAGCTGACGCCCAGGGGGAGCCAGCGCCAACCACCGTCGTCGATGTCCACCGTCAGTCGCAGCGTCAACGGCCCGGTGCGCTCCAGCCAATGTCCTTCGGGCCACGCGCCTACCGGCTCGAACACAGAAACCATTTCTGCACCGTTGTCGAAGCGGCGCGCCCAGATCAGCGAAGATTCCGTATGGCCGATACGCACCTCGAACCCGCGGACGCGGCGATCGATCGGCAAATTCAGCGCGCGCGCCAACTGTCGTCCGAAGCTGCCGGCGATACCGTTTCCGATGCGGATCTCGATGTCACCGGCCAGCGAGCCGCCGCGACGGTGCAAGCGCTGCAGCAGCGGATCGAGCTGTGCGAAGCCAGCGCCGAACCAGCGAGTAACGACGTTTTCTTCGGTGTCAGGCAACGGCGACATCGATCCCCCCGCGCGCCACCTCGACCATGAAATCGATCTCGTCGGTCGTGATGCAGAATGGCGGCATGAAGTAGACGACGTTGCCGAGCGGGCGCAACACGGCGCCGCGTTCGAGGCCGTGCCGATAGACGCGCAGGCCGCGGCGCTCGGCGGCGGGAAACGGCTCGCGCGTGCGGCGGTCGCGCACCAGTTCGATCGCGGCGATCATGCCGGTCTGGCGCACGTCGACGACGTGCGGGTGATCGGCCAGCGGCGCGAGCTTCGCGGCGAGATGCGCAGCGAGCGCGCGGTTGCGTTCGAGCACCGGCTCGTCACGCAGCACCTGCAAGGTCGCCAGCGCGGCGCGGCAGGCGAGCGGGTTGCCGGTGTAGCTGTGCGAGTGCAGGAAGGCCTTGCCGGCGGAATAGTCGGCATAGAACGCGTCGTACACGTCGGTCGTCGTCAGCACTGCCGACAAGGGCAGCGTGCCGCCGGTCAGGCCCTTCGAGAGGCACAGGAAATCCGGCGCGATGCCGGCTTGTTCGCAAGCGAACAAGCTGCCCGTGCGGCCGAAGCCGACGGCGATCTCGTCGGCGATCAGGTGCACGCCGAACGCGTCGCAGAGCGTGCGCAAGCCGGTCAGATAGCCGGGGTCGTACATGCGCATGCCGCCGGCGCACTGCACCAGCGGTTCGACGATGACCGCGCAGGTCTCGTGCGCATGCCGCTCAAGGATCGCGCGCAGTTCGCCCAGGCGCCGCTGTGCGCAGGCGGCCGCGCTTTCGCCGGGCTCGCGTTCGAAGGCGTCCGGCGACGGCGCGAAGATCGGTTCGAGCAGCAGCGGGGCGTAGGTGCTCCGATACAGCGGTACGTCGGTGACCGACAGCGCGCCCAGCGTTTCGCCGTGGTAGCCGCCGGTGAGCGCGATGAAACGCGTGCGCGCGGGGCCCTGTCCACTTTCGCGATTCTTCCAGTAGTGGAAGCTGAGCTTGAGCGCGACCTCGATCGCGCTGGAGCCGTTGTCGGCGTAGAAGACGCGTTGCAGGACGGCTTCGTCCGAGGCGGCTGCCCCCTTCTGCCCTTCGGGCATCTTCCCCCGCTGGGCGGGGGCAGAAACGGCACGCTTGGGGGCGATGCGGACGAGTTCTTCGGCCAGTTCGATCGCGGGCGTATGCGTGAAGCCGGCCAGCATCACGTGGTCGAGGCGGTCGAGCTGGTCCTTCAGCGCCGCCACGATATGCGGATGGCGGTGGCCGAGCAGGCAGGTCCACCAGGAGCTGACGGCGTCCAGATAGCGCCGGCCGTCGTGGCCGTGCAGCCAGGCGCCTTCGGCGCGTGCGATCGGCAGCATCGGCAGCGTTTCGTGATCGTGCATCTGCGTGCACGGGTGCCACACGACGGCGAGGTCGCGTGCGGCAAGGTCGGCGGAGTGGGATGGCATGGCCCTGCTATGATCCGGGCCGCTCCCGTCTCCGCACAAGTCTTGCCATGCGCCGTCTTTCCCGTTCCCCAATCTCCCTTCGCGATGGCCGGCTCCACAGCGGCTTCACTTTGATCGAGATCCTCGTCGTCGTGGTGATCCTCGGCATCCTTGCCGCGATCGTCGTGCCGCGAGTGATGGAGCGGCCGGGCGAAGCGCGCGTCACGCGCGCCAAGCAGGACATCCAGGGCATCGCGACCGCGCTGAACCTCTACAAGCTCGACAACTTCGCCTATCCGAGCAGCGAGCAGGGGCTCGATGCGCTGGTCACCAAGCCGACCGGCCAGCCGGATGCGCCGAACTGGAAAGGCCCCTACCTCGACCGCGTCGCCAAGGACCCGTGGGGCAAGCCCTACCAGTACCAGCGCCCCGGCCAGCACGGCGAGATCGACATCTTCAGCTACGGCGCCGACGGCAAACCCGGCGGCGAGGGGGAGGCTGCGGACGTCGGGAATTGGGAGTGAAGCGGGGATTGGAGATTCGGGATTCGGGATTCGGTAGAGCGGTGTCGCACGGAATCGGGTGCTTTCGCTCTTCCGAATCCCCAATCTCCAATCCCCAATCCCGGCCCCACCAAGGCTTCACCCTCATCGAACTCCTCGTCGTCGTCGTCATCGTCGGCGTACTCGCGGTCGCGTTGACGCTGGCCGTCGGCGGCAGCGGCGAACGCCAGCTCGTGAACGAATCGGACCGGTTCCAGGCGCTCGTCGCGCAGTTGTGCAACCAGGCCGAACTCGGGGGGCGCGAATACGGCGTGGTCGTCGCCGACGACGGCTATGCGTTCCGCCGGCTCGACGGCACCGAGTGGCACGACGCGAACACCGGCGAGCTGCGCGCGCGGCACTGGGTCACCGGCTTGCGCATCGACCTCAGCCGGGAAGGGCGCCCCGTCGCCCTGGCGACGCCGAAGCACGATACGCCGCAGCTGGTCTGCTTCTCCTCGGGCGAGCTGACGCCGTTCGCCTTGACGCTCGCGCTCGGCGACCCGCCGATGCGCTATCGCGTGACGGGCGCCGACGACGGCACGCTGAAAACCGCGCGCGTGGATACGCCGTGAGAGGTCGCGCATGCGGCTTCACGCTGATCGAAGTGCTGATCGCGCTCGCCGTGATCGCGCTCGCGCTGCTGGCGCTGACGCGTACCGCGAGCATGCAGGTGCAGGATTTCGACGCGCTGCGCGAACGCACGCTGGCCGGCTGGGTCGCGGCCGACGTGCTGACCGACACGCGCCTGGCGACCGCGTTTCCGGCGACCGGCCACAGCGACGGCCGCCTGCAGCTGGCCGGGCGCAGCTGGCGCTGGACGCGCGACGTGAAAGGAACGCAGGACGCCGAGATCCGCCGCATCGACATCCTCGTGTTCGCCGGGGAGTCGCAGCAGCCATCGGCCAGCTTGAGCGGCTTCGCCGGCATGGCGCTCTCGCCATGAAATCGTCGCGCGGATTCACTCTCATCGAACTGCTGGTCGCACTGGTGGTGTTCGCCGCGATGGCGGCGGCGGCCTACGGCGGCCTCGCTTCGATCGCGCGAGCGCGCGCGGCGCTGGCGGCGCAGCAGGACCGCTTCGCGGCGATCACGCGGACGGTGTCGTTGCTCGAACGCGATCTGCGCCAGGGCGTCGCGCGCACCGTACTCGGCAACACCGGCAGCCAGTCCTTGCCCGCGCTGATGGGCGGCAGCGACGGCATCGAATTCACGCGCCTGGGCTACGCCAATCCGCTCGCCGAACCGCGCAGCAACCTCGAACGCGTCGTCTACGCGTTCGACGGCGGCAAGCTGCAGCGCGGACGCTACCTCGTCCTCGACCGCGCGCCGAACTCCGCGCCGGTGACGAGCACGCTGCTCGATCGCGTCGAGCAGTTCCATCTGCGCTATTTCGGTGGCGACGGCGCCTGGCGCGACGCGTGGCCGCCGCAGACCGATCCGCAGCAACCGGCGAGCCTGCCGCGCGCGGTCGAGGTGCGTTTCGTGCTGGCGGATCTGGGGGAGATTCGGCGTGTGGTGGAGTTGGTGTCGACGCCGTTGCCGTCGTCATCGCCGTGTGCGGTTGGAGGCTACGGTTCGCCGAGTCCCCTATGTCAATGAAGACGTTCCCGCAACGGCAGCGAGGCGTAGCGCTACTCGTCGCGTTGCTCGTCGTCGCGCTTGCCGTGATCCTGATCGCTGCACTACTCGATCGCGGCGAACTGGCCTTCGCGCGCACGCGCAACGCATTGCGCTCCGAGCAGGCCGACGCGTATGCGCAAGGTCTGGAAATCTATGCCGCGCAGGTCCTGTCGAAGTCGCGGGAGCTGCCCGGCAACGATACGAACCAGAGCCCTTGGGCATTGCCGTTGCCGCCGCAGCCAGTCCCAGGCGGCGTCATCAGCGCGAAGATGAGCGACCTCAACGGGTGCTTCAATCTAAACAACCTATCGTCGCACGCGCCTCCTACGGGCTCGATCGGCAACGATTGGATCGACGTCTTCGGCCGCTTGCTGGGCACGCTGGGACTTGATCCGAACCTTGCGGGGGCGGTGCAGAGTTGGCTTGGCGCCTCGCCGTCCAGCGGAGAAATTAGTCAGAACGTTTACTTGTCTCTGGCGACGCCCTATCGCCCGCACGGCGGCCTCTTTTCACATGTGTCCGAGCTGCGGCTCGTCGCTGGCATCACCAGCGACGTCTACGCCAGACTCGCACCCTATGTCTGCGCGTTGCCGCCCGGTACGACGATCAACGTGAACACGGCCAGCGTGCCGGTGCTCAGGAGCCTTGGCAGGAACAACGCCATTTCGCAAGCAGTAGCCATGGCTATTTGGAACAACGGTCAAGCGAACATCACCGACGTGCCCTCCATGGCGAGAAGCGCGAACATCGATCCGTCCTTGTTGCCTTCCTCAAGCATGGTCGGAACCTCGAGCACCTATTTTCTGGCTCGCGGAGACATCGTCCTGGACGACGTGCCGTTCACCTTCTTCAGTATGATCGAGCGCGGACAGCAAGGTCCTATCCGCGTCCTCGCCCGCAGCCGCGGCAGCGACGACACCTTGACCGTCGCCGCGCCGATCGCGCCGTCGTCGAAAGACGACACGACGCTCGACTGACGCCGCGCCGTTCTCGACTACAATTCCCGCGTTTAGACGCCATGGTCCTGAACCTTCCCATGTCCGATCGCCTGCTGCTGCGCCTCGCTCCCGATGGCGGCCTGACCTGGCTGCGCCCGTCGGGTGCGGCCGCGCCGGGCACGCCCGTCGCAGGTGCGCCGTCGGCATCGGTGCTCGCCGCGGCCGGCGAAGTCGTCGTGCTCGTTCCGGCCGAAGACGTGCTGCTGACGCGGGCGCGGCTGACCGCGCGCAATCGCGCGCAGCTGCTGCAGGCGTTGCCGTATGCGGTGGAGGACCAGCTGCTGAGTCCGGTCGAGGACCTGCATTTCGCGGCGGCGAAGGACGGCGGCGAATCGATCGGCGTCGCCGTCGTCGCCAAGAACCGCCTGCGCGGCTGGCTCGAGCGCCTCGCCGAAGCGGGCGTTCAGCCGGACAGCGTGATCGCCGAATCGCTCGCGCTGCCGCCATCGACCGTCCTGGTGGAGGAAGGGCGCGCGATCGCGCGTCTCGGCGATGGCTCCGCCTTCGCCAGCGCGCCCGGGGATCTTGCGGACTGGCTGGTCCATGCGGGGGTCGACGAGTCGTTGTCGGTATACGACTTCCGTGCCGCGCCCGCTGCGGCGCTGGCCATTCCCGGCGCTCGCTACCACGCGCGTCAACGCGATCCGCTGGCGTTCCTCGCGGGCGCGCTGCCGGCACGGCTGGCTGGCGCGATCAATCTTCTCGAGGGCGAATTCGCCTCGCTCCATCGCGGCGAACGCGGCGCGCGCTGGTGGCGTTACGCTGCGCTGCTCGCCGCAGCGGTACTCGTGCTCGCGGTCGTCGATCTCGGTTTCGAGGTGTTGCAGCTTTCGCGCGCCTCGGCACGCATCGACACGTTGGCCGAGGAGGCCGTGCGCAAGGCGTTCCCGGATGTCGACGCCGCGCAACTGGCGCGCTTGAGTCCGGAGCAGCTGATGCGCTCGCGTCTGGATCGGCTGCGCGGCGGCGCCGAATCGAGCGGCCCGTTGCGCGTGCTGACGCAGATCGCACCGGTGCTCGGCAGCACGACGCGCATCCAGACGCGTGGCATGGAATACCGCAACGGCCTGTTCGAATTGAGCTTGCGGGCGCCCGACGTGGCCGCACTCGACAGCGTGCGCGAGCGTTTCGCGGCGGTGCCCGGATTGAAAGTCGAAGTCACCGCAGCCAATCCCGGTGCCGACGGCGTCGACGGCCGCATCCGCATCGGTTCGGCCGACGGCCGCGGAGGCACGCCGTGATCGCAGACTGGTGGAACAAGCTCGCGCCGAGCGAACGGCGCATGCTCGGCGTCGGTTCGATCGTCGTCGCGCTGCTGCTCGGCTGGGCGCTGGTCTGGCATCCGCTGGCGACGAAGCGTGCCGAATTGGAAACCACGATCGAAGGCCAGCGCCGCGATCTGGCCTACGTGCGCGCCGGCGCGGCCGAGGTCGATCGCCTGCACCAGGCCGGCACGCGCTCGCGTGCGGACCGGCAGGGCCGTTCGCTGCTCGCGCTGGCGGATGCGACGGCGCGCGCGGCCGGCCTCGAAAACGCGCTCAAGCGCGTCGAGCCGGTCGGCGCACGCAGCGTGCGCGTGAGCTTCGAGAATGCGAATTTCGACGCCCTGGTCGACTGGATCGAGGACCTTTCGCGCAGCTATGGTGTCGAGGCCAGCGATCTGTCCGCCGACCGTGCCGACGGCATCGGCCTGGTCAACGCGCGTGTGACCCTGCAGGACGCACCATGACGTTCGCGGTTTGAACGCCGACGCAATACCGTGCTAATACACGCGTTCCACGCCGGCTCATCCGGCTCCCTTTCATACCGCGGCGCCGCGTTCCGCGCGCGGCGGTCGGCGCGACCGGTACGCTCATGCGAATCCTGAAGATCCTGCTGGTTCTGCTCGTGCTCGCCCTGATCGTCGGCGGCGTGGTCCTGTGGACCTTGCCGGCAGACGTCGCCTATCGCTACGGCACGCGCTATCTCGGTCCCGTCGCGCTGGCCGGCGTGCGCGGCACGATCTGGGACGGCCATGCCGACGGCATCAGCGTGCTCGGGCGCGACCTCGGCGAACTCGATTGGCATGCGCAAAAAAGCCCGCTGCTGCGAGGCCGTTTCGTCGCCGACGTGCGCATCAAGGGCGCCGACATCGACGCGGCCGGCGTAGTCACGCGCGAAGGCAATGGCGCGCTGCTCGCGCAGGACCTGCGTTTCAGCGTGCCGGCCGAACTGCTCGCGCCGTCGCTCGACCTGCGCCAGTTGAAGCTCCTTGGCGTCATCAGCGGCGTCGTCACGCAGGCGCGCTTCGCAACAGCGGCGCTCAGCGATGCCAGCGGCAATGCGCGCTGGAGCGAGGCGGGTGTGACCGGCCCGGACGGCGACGCGCGCTTTTCCGACATGTTGGCCGATTTCGCCTCGCAGCCGGACGGCAGCCTGGGCGGCACCGTGCGCGACGACGGCAAGGGCAATCTCGCCGTCGACGGCACGTTCAAGGTGAGCTTCAGCGCGTTCGACGCGCAGGCGACGTTGAAGGCGCGCAACGGCGATCAGCAGGTGGCCGATACGCTGCGCTACGTCGGCCAGCCGCAGCCGGACGGTTCGAGCAAGCTCGTCGTGCACGGCCAGATGCTGAAGGTATTGTGAGCGCGCTCGACCGCGACTTCCTCGCGCGTGCGCTGGCGGTCGCGCAGCGCGCCGCCGACGCGGCCGAGGCGATCACGCGGCCGCGCTACCTGGCGCAGGATTTTTCCGTCGTCACCAAGGCCGACGCGACCCCGGTCACCGAAGCCGACCGCGCGGCCGAAGCGGCGATCAAGCAGGTGCTGCGCGAAACCTTTCCGGAGCACGCGTTCTACGGCGAGGAAGAAGGCCGCGAGGGCGGCGGCGACTTCCTCTGGCTGATCGATCCCATCGACGGCACCAAGGCCTTCGTACGCGGCTACCCGATGTTCTCGACGCAGATCGCGCTGATGCATGCGGGCGAACTCGTGCTCGGCGTGTCGGCGGCCGGCGAGTACGGCGAGCGCGCGCACGCGGTGCGCGGCGCCGGCGCGTTCGTGCGACGCGGCGACGGCGAAGCGAAGCGCGTTTTCGTGTCGGATGTGCGCGAATTCGGTCCGTCGAGCGCGGTCTCGACCGGCAACCTGAAATCGCTGGCCGCCTCGCCCGCGCGCTGGAACGCGCTCGCCGATCTCGTGCGCCGCAGCGGGCGCATCCGTGGCTACGGCGATTTCCTGCACTATCACCTGCTCGCGCGCGGCGCGATCGACCTGGTCGTCGAATCCGATCTCAACATCCTCGATATCGCGCCGCTCGTGGTCATCGTGCGCGAGGCCGGTGGCGTATTCACCGACCTCGACGGTGGCGCGATCGGCCTGGACACGCGCAGCGCGCTGGCGGGCACGCCGGCGCTGCATGCGCAGGCACTGGCGGCGTTTGCAGGAGGGGCTCGATGAACGGTTTTGCATCCGTTTTGTTTCCGCAGCTGCTGGCGCAGTCGCCGGCGCTGCTGGCGTGCCTGGTCGGCGGCATCCTGGCGCTGGTGTACTGGCCGCAGCATCGACGCCCCTGCCTGTTCCTCGGTGGCGGATGCCTGCTCTACCTGCTGGCGAGCATCGCCAGCAGCACGGTCTCGGCATATCTGATCGCCCATGCGAACGAAGGCGGTGCGCGCGTAGCCGTCGCCACCCAGATGGCTGCGCTCGGCCTCGTATCGGGGCTCGTGCATGCGGCGGCTCTCGGCCTGATGGTGGTCGCCGCGCTGGTCGACCGCCGCGCGCGCGGCTGACTTCGAACGCGGAGCGCCGCAGCCGCTACAATCGCAGGATGCGGAAAGCCCCGATCATCCATGCGACGCGCCCGATCGATGCGAGCAGGTTCCTGCGCGCCGAGCAGGTCGATCTCGAATTCTCCAACGGACAGAAGCGCACGTTCGAGCGCCTGAAGAGCTCCGGCATGGGCGCGGTCATCATCGTGCCGATGCACGACGACGACACCGTGCTGCTCGTGCGCGAGTACGCCGTCGGCATCGACCGCTACGAACTCGGCCTGCCGAAAGGACGCCTCGACCAGGACGAAACCGTCGAGCAGGGCGCCGATCGCGAGCTCAAGGAAGAAGTCGGCTTCGGCGCACGCGAGCTGCACATCCTCGGGCGCCTGTCGCTGTCCCCGGCCTACATGACCGCCATGACGCACGTCGTGCTAGCGCGCGACCTGTATCCGCAGCGCCTGCCCGGCGACGAGCCGGAGGAACTCGAAGTGGTGCCGTGGAAACTGTCCGAGCTGCATCGCCTGCTCGAACAGCCCGACGTCACCGAAGGCCGCTCGATCGCCGCGCTGTTCATCGCGCGCGAGTATCTGGCCGGGCGCTTCAAGCCCCAACCTTGAACCGAAGTCACTCATGAATACGACCCTGGAAGACCTTGCGCGCGCCGCGGGCTCGATCGCGCAGCGCGCCGCCGATGCGATCCTCGCCGTCTACGAATCCGATTTCGCGGTCGAGCAGAAGGACGACCGCTCGCCGCTGACGGCGGCCGACCTTGCCGCGCATCGGCTGATCGTCGCCGCCTTGCACGAGCTGACGCCCGAGCTGCCGGTCCTGTCGGAGGAATCGGCGGCGATCGGATGGAGCGAGCGTTCGCGCTGGTCGCGCTACTGGCTGGTCGATCCGCTCGACGGCACGCGCGAGTTCGTCAAGCGCAACGGCGAATTCACCGTCAACATCGCACTGATCGATGCGCACCGGCCGATCCTCGGCGTCGTGCAGAAGCCGGTCGGTGGCGAGCTTGCCTGCGCATGGGAGGGCGGTGGCGCCTGGTTCGCCGAATCGGCCGGCGCGAAGTCGCGCCGCATCGGCACGCGCCGGCGCGGCTCGCCGCTGGTGGTCGCAGGCAGCCGCTCGCATGCGTCCGAGCATGAAAACAGCCTGCTCGCGCGGCTCGGGCCGAGCGCGAAGATGCCGCTCGGTTCTTCGCTGAAGTTCATCCGCATCGCGGCGGCCGAGGCCGACTTGTACCTGCGCCTCGGTCCCACGTCCGAGTGGGATACCGCGGCCGGCCAGTGCGTGCTCGAACAGGCCGGCGGCGCGGTGCTCGACTTCGACGGGCGGCCGCTGACCTACAACGCGCGCGAATCGCTGATCAATCCCGATTTCTTCGCGGTCGGCGACCGCGAGGCGGATTGGTCGGCGTTGTTCGCGCGGCCGTAGGGCGGGTCGCTTTTCTCCGGCTACGGTTTTTCTGACAGACACCGATCCTACGATCACGCGACGAACCGCCCATCGAAGGTTGCGCAGCAACATGGCGCCGCTGGCGCTGCTCCCGCCGATCCGGCATTCGTCTGTCCGACGTATTTTCGAAAACTCATCTTCCGCCCGCTCATGACCATCCAAGACGCAAACCCCTCCATCAACAGCCTCCTCGCCATCATGGCCCGCCTGCGCGATCGCGAGAGCGGCTGCCCGTGGGACGTCGAGCAGACGTTCGAGACGATCGCGCCGTACACGATCGAAGAAGCGTACGAAGTCGCCGACGCGATCGATCGGCGCGACTACGCCGATCTGCGCGACGAGCTCGGCGACCTGCTGCTGCAGGTGGTGTTCCACGCGCGGATGGCGGAGGAGGCCGGCCACTTCGCCTTCGACGACGTCGTCGCGGCGATCTGCGACAAGATGATTCGGCGCCATCCGCACGTGTTCGCCGAGGCGCGCGTCGAGTCGATCGCGGAACAGACCGTCAGCTGGGAGGCGCTGAAGGCCGCCGAACGCGCGGCGAACGGCGGGAGCGACGCCAGCGCGCTCGCCGGCATATCGCGCGGCCTGCCGGAATGGCAGCGCGCGCTGAAACTGCAGAAGAAGGCGGCGCGCGTCGGCTTCGACTGGCACGACGTGAACCCGGTGTTCGACAAGCTGCACGAGGAGATCGACGAAGTGCGTGCGGAATTCGCCGGCGGCGCCGATCCGGAGCGTTTGACCGACGAGATCGGCGACGTGCTGTTCGTATGCGCCAATCTCGCGCGGCACGCGAAGGTCGACGTGTCGCAGGCGCTGCGCCATGCGAACGCGAAGTTCGAGCGGCGCTTCCGGCGCATGGAAACGCTGGCCGCCGAGGCGGGCGAGACGCTGTCCGGCAAGTCGCTGGACGAACAGGATGCGTTGTGGGCGCGCGTCAAGCGCGAGGAACGCGGCGGCGATTGAGTCGCGCGAAAGCGTGCGGCCTTTGTCAGCCGCACGCTTCGTTCATCGTTGATCTCGAAGGGAAGCCGAGTGACGTCGCGGTACGACCACTCGACGGCGGCGTGCCGCGACGCCTCGGCTTCCTCGGGAGGTTCGCTTACTTCGAACAGGCCTTGCCGTGCGAGGCGTGATTGCCCTTGGCCAGCGCATCGGCCTCGGTCATGTATTCGCCCTGCTTGGTCTTGCCGTAGTAGCGATCGTCCGAGCAGTGATAGACCTTGCTTTCGGTATTGACCCACACCTTGCCGGCGCCGCCGCCGGGAGCCGGCGCTGCGGCTGCCGTCGTCGAAGCGGGTGCGCGGGTCGGCGCGGGGGCCGGCGCAGGTGCCGCTGCCGGTTTTGCCGGAGCCGGCGCTGCGGTCGGAGCCGGAGCCGAAGCCGGAGCGGCCTTCGCGGCGGGCGCGGCGGCGGCGGTGGCGCCATACCAATCCTTCACGCCCTTGTGGCCGCGGCAGGCGCCTTTCTTGGTGTCGGCGTCGGTGTAGGTGCCGTCCTTGCAGAGCCCGGTCGAACCTGCCGGCGCGGACGTCGCCGCAGTCGCCACCGGTGCGGCGTCCTTGGTCTTCTTCGAACTCTTCGTGTCGGTGCTCGCTGCCGTGGACTTGGCCGCGGCCGGCGCGGCCGCGTCGGCGGCATACCAGTCCTTCACGCCCTTGTGGCCGCGGCAGGCGCCTTTCTTGGTATCGGCGGAGGTGTAGCTTCCGTCCTTGCACATTCCGGTCGTGCCGGCCGGCGCCCCAGCGGGAACCTGGGCATGGGTGGCGGCGGCAAAGGCCAGCCCCAGCGGCAACGCAATGGCGATCAGCAACGCTTTCATGGCATTCCTCCTCAGATGATCGGATGCGGCGTGCGTTCGAGCGATGCCCCGACAGGACGGCAAGCGGGCAGGCGCGAACGTCGAGTCAGGCTACGCGCGCTCGCTTACAGAATGCTTTCGAGGGGTACGGGTGGAAGACAAAGCCTGGAACACGAAGGACACGAAGAAGAGCGGGGAGAACCTCTGAAAGGCCGCTTTTTCTCCGTGTGCTCCGTGGTTCGGTCTCTCGCTCTTACGACCAGAGGAAAGCCCGCGCAGCAAGGCAGGGGAGGTCAAAAGCAAAGCCTGGAACACGAAGAGCGCGAAGAAGAGCGAAGAAAACCCCTAAAAAGGCTGTTCTCTCTCTGTGTGCTCCGTGGTCCGATCTTTCGCTTTAGCGGCCCAACGAAGCCCGTGTCTCGCGGGAGGCGGCTTCAGTGGCGATCGTCGAGCTCTGCCGATCGCCACTGAAGTCGCTCCCACGGAACCTCGGTACGTTCGATCTCAGGGCGCCGTGCCGTCGAACCCGTCCTTGAAGATCGTGTCGTCCGGCGTGGTGACGCCGCAGCCTTGCACGCTGATGTCGTCGATGTACCAGCCCTCGCGCGAGATGCTGTTGTTGCTGCCCAGGCGGAAACGGAACTGCACATCGTGGCCCGCATACGTCGAGAGGTCGACCACGACCGGTCGGAAGCTGCCCGTCGTCGTGCCGCACCAGGCTTGGTTGCCCGCGAGCGGGTTGCCGGTACCCGTGGATACCGGACCGGTGTAGCTGCCGACGAGCAACTGCGTGTTCGGCACCTGGCTGAACGTGCCGCCGTCGAGTGCGATTTCGAGGATGCCGCCGTCGCGGCAGGAGGTGCCGGAGATGTCGAGGATCGGGAAGTGCTCGAACTGCAAGGAGAGACCGGTCAATTCGGCCGGCAGCGTGAACACCTGCGAGGTCAATCGCTGGTCGGCGACCGTCGCCGGATCGGCCGCTTTCCAGGCATGCGTCGGGCTGCTCGCGCGCGTCGTCGAGATCGCCCAGCTGTCGGTGCCCGTCGCCGCATCGTGCGTCCAGGTGCCGGTGCCGCTTTCGACGTCGTCGTTGAACAGCGTCTGCGTCGGCGTGCCGAGGCTGCATTGGCCGGGCGCGGGCAGCGTGACGAACGACGCGGCCGTGCTCGGTGTCGCGCCGCAGTCGTTGGTCGCGGTCACGCGCCACCACAGCTGCGTATTCAGCGGCAGCGCGGCGGTCGGCTGGAAGCTGGCGGTGGTGACCGTCTGCGACAGGATCACGTCGTCGAACGCGGCGTCCGTCGCGATCTCGATCAGGTACGTCGCGGCCTGGTCGCCGGCCGTCCAGGTGAACAGCGGCTGCGAGGCGACGTTGGTGGCGCCGTCGGCGGGCGCGGTCAGGGTTGCTGCGCCGGCGATGGCGGTCGAGACGTTGACGTCGAGTTCGAGATCGCGCGTCGTGCTGCCGGACGTGCCGCGCAGCGTGATCGCGTGCGGGCCCGGTACAGCGGTTCCGTCGACGGAAAGGTTCGCCACGGTCGTGCCCGGCGGGTTGACCGGGGTCACGCTGTAGCTGCCGCTGAAACCTGCCGGCAGACCTGGTTCGAAGCTCATGTCGACCGGATCGGTGAAGCCGTTGCGCGAGTTCACCGTGATCGTGACCGGATTGAGCGCGACCGCGCTCGCACTCGCCGCGCAGACGCCCTGGCTGAGGCCGTCGCCGGTCGTCGTGAAGGTCGGCGTGCCGCAGCTGTCGAATCGGAACGATGCGTAGCGCGTGCGCCACTGGCCGCCGCTCGGCATGTACATGCCGGTGAACCAGAACGTGCAGCCGTCATCCGGGTCGACGCCCATGCCGAAATAGTCGCCCCAGCGGTCGGCGCTCGTCTGCGAGCTGGCGCCGTCGACGAGGGTCGTCTCGGTCGTCGTCATCACGCCGAGCGGATCGCTCGCCTCGCGGCCGACGTAGCGCAGGCCCGGATTCACTGCCGGCGTCGAGCGCGCGACGCTGTAGCCGAGCGCGATGTTGCCCGACTCGTCCATGCCGATCGCGCCCATCCAGCGGCTGATCTGGCCGTCCGCGTCGTTCGGCGCATAGGTGCCCTGCTGGTAGAGCTGCCACGGATTGCTCGGCCCGCCCGTGCGGCGCAGTTCGAACCAGCGGATGCCGGCGAGATTGTTCGAGCCGGTCGTGTCCAGGCGCGTCACATGGTTGCCGACCAGCACTTCGTACGTGCCGAAGTTGCGGTAGTGCACCGGCACCATCGGCACTTCGAGCAGCGGGTCGAGGGTCTGCGAAGTGCCCGGCTGGTGGATCGCGCCGAAACCGCCGTCGGTGATCGTGAACTTGGAATTGAATTCGTCCTCGGCGACCTGCACCGGTCCGCTGAGGGCGGTATTGGCTGGCGTGGTGAAGTCGACGCTCAATGTGAACAGTTCGAGGAAGTCGTGATCGGGGTCGTTCGAGCCGGGGTTGTTTCGCTCGTCGTCGTTGTCGCGGATGAAGATGCCGGGCGCGCCGGCCGGCGGCGGCGTCGAGCCGAACAGCGAGGCCGGCGGCAGCATCTGGAAGCCGAGGCCGTTGAGGCCCGGCACCGATTTGCGCTGCAGGGTCGCGGTCTGGCCGGCGAGCATGCGATTGCGATCGAGCGCATACACGGCCGGACCTTCGTTCGCGCCGGCGTAGTATGCATCCGGCCAGACGCCGTACTTGGGGTAGTCGGGGAAGCTCGGCGTCGCGAACACGTAGCGCGTCCACGTCGTGCTGACCGGGTTCGCGTCGGCGCTGAGATAGACGCACAGGTCGTTGCCGTTGGACGGGAATTCGGTGAACAGCCAGCGCTGCGCGAGCTGGTCGAACACCACGACGCCGTCGCCGCCACCGTTGGCGCAAGGGCCGCCGCTCCCCAGGCCCTGCATGTTGAAGGGGCCGGCCAGCAGGTCGCCGCTGGTCGCATCGTGGATCGTGTAGCTGGCATCGCCGGCGGTGCCGTTGATGACTTCGACGTAGACGCCGCCGCCGACGTCGCCGCTCGGGTCAGGCGGGAAGAATCCGCTGAAGCCCGGTCCGTCTGCATTGACCAGCGGCGTGGTGAAGCCGCCGCCGCCGTGCGGCTGGAACGCGCGCTGCAGCTGCACCAGCACGTCGATGTTCTGCGTGACCGGATTGACCGGCGCAGGCGGGTTGCGCTGCTTTTCCTCTTCGCCGTGGAACTGACGCGGAATCTCGCGGATCGGGTCGCCCGGTTTCCAGACCGGCGCGAGCGGACGCGTGCGGGCGTCGAGATAGAAGCGTTCGGGCGCTGCGGGCGGGCTGACGTAGTCCGCCCCGCGCGAGACGGTCGTACCGGAAGCCGCAGCGGCGGGAGCGGGCGGCGCCGCGCCGGCAGTGCCCGCGAGGGCGAGCAAGGTCAACGCGGCGAGTCGGATCGAGGTCGTCATGCGGGCATCCCAGTAGCGGCCTTTCCCTCGGGCCGAAAGCGGAAGACGCATGAGTCGATAGGCCTTGCGGCCTAGTCAATCATCATCCTCCGGAAGTCGGCTATCCTCGCCCAGCAGGACGAGTTGTTCAAGCACGATCTCGCCGGTCCGGCTGCGCACGCGCAGGGGCGAGGTGCCCGCGCCGTAGCGCGCGTGCGCCTCGTGGCCGCCGCCGGCCACGGTGTGCACGCTGAGGCCGAAGTTGCTGCCGAGCGCGCCGCCGGTCTGCGCGTCGAGCGCGATGTCGCCGAAGGTGGGCACCAGCAGGACGATGCGCCCGCTGAAGCTGGCAATCTCGCTGGTGCCGTTCCAGCGTGCGCCGATCGCCGTCGCGCGGATCAGTCCGTCGTTCGTATGCAGGTTCAGGCGGCCCTGCGAGGAGGCCAGGATGCTGCCCGACTCCGATGTCGCCTCGATCTCCCCGACGCGCCGCTTCGCCGCGATGCGGCTGTCGCGCGTGTGCAGCGTCAGCGCGAGGTCGCCGGGCACGAACACGGCCGCGTCGATGCGGCCGGCGGTGTCGGTGCCGGCGACAGCGCCGTCGAAGCCGATGTCGATGTGCAGCGTGTCGCCTTCGCGATGCGAATGGAACATCGGCTTCGCGTAGCGGGGACCGTTGCGCTGGATCACCGCATGGATGCCGACCTCGCGTTCGTCGCGGCCGCGGATGTTGATCTCGCCCCAGGGGTTGTCGATCGCCACGCGCACGATCGACGCGTCGAGGTCGAAGGCCTCGTCCGTGCGCTCGGCGCGGACCTCATTCGACGCAGCCGCCGGTGTCGCTACGTGCGATGGCGCCGCGCAGCCGCCGAGCAGCGCGGCGAACGGCACGGCGGCGAGAAACAGTCTCGTCAGGCGCATGCTCATTCCTTGAAGATGAAGAACGCTGCCGCAACGATCAGCGCGAACCCGACCAGGTGGTTCCAGCGCACCGCCGCGCCGAGATAGAACACCGAGAACGCCGCGAACACGCACAGCGTGATGATTTCCTGGATCGCCTTCAGCTGGGCGGGATTGAACACTTCGTAGCCGATGCGATTGGCCGGCACCTGCAGGCAGTACTCGAAGAACGCGATGCCCCAGCTCGCGAAGATCACCAGCCAGAGCGGTCGGTCGGTGAATTTCAGATGTCCGTACCAGGCGAACGTCATGAAGACGTTCGAGCCGATCAGCAGGAGGATCGGCGACAAATAGTTCCACATGGAGAAGGCCCGCGCGAAGAAACCGAGGGCATCCTAGCCGCAGTGCCGCGCGCGGCATACCGCCGACCTAGGGATATCCCCAGCTAGGCGGGCGCGTCCATCGCGGCAAGGCTGCCGGCCGGAGCCCGCCGCATCGGCGCGGATGGCGTCATATCGCGGCGGCCGCGGGACCGCGACTGGACCCGGGCGGCAGGATTTTGCAAGCTCCGGTTCTCACCAGAAAAGAAGCGGACGTTTTCCGCTACGGGATGATTCGATGGGCGCCAGATCGCTGCTGTTCGTCTTGATTGCCGCTGTGGTTTCCACCTGCGCCGTTCGCGCGGACGATGCCGGCGAATCCGTGCATTGCTCGCTGAACGACGCGCCTGCCGTCGCCTGCCGCATGACCGACACGGTCGACGCGAACGGCGCGCACAGCATGGAGTTCGTCGCGGGCACGCAGCGAATCCGCTTCAGCGGCCGATCGCAGACCGGCTGGTGGTCGGGCCAGCTCGACGGCCAGCCGGCGATGGGTCGCGAACTCAATCGCGGCCATACCGTCTACAGCACGGTCGACCTCAAGACCACGTTCGAGTGGTGGTCCGAAGGCAACGAGCACGGCAGCTACTGAGGCCGCTTTCAGCCGCGCCGAAGCACCGCCATCGGCGACGTGCGCGCGATCCGCAGCGTACCGGCCCAGCCCGCCAGCGCCACGACGAGCGCGGCGCCGAGCACGACCAGCGCGAGCGCATCGAGCGGCGGCACGTAGTCGCGCATGCGGAACACTTGGCGCGCGAGCACGCTGCCGAGCGCACCGGCTCCCGCCACCGCGATCACCCCGGCGAGCACGCCGAGCACGGCGAACTCGGCCAGTACCGCGATGTTGAGCTGGCGCGCGTGCGCGCCGAGCGTGCGCAGCAGCGCCGTCTCGAAGCGGCGCTCGTCGGCAGTGGACGCGAGTGCCGCCAGCAGCACGAGCACGCCGGCGGCGAGGCTGAAACCGAGCACCCAGGCGACGGCGCGGCTGACGCGGCCGATGATGTCGCGCACGCGGTCGAGGATCGCGTTGAGGTCGATCAGCGAGACGTTCGGATAGTCGCGCGAGAGGCCCGCCAGCGCGCCGGCCGCGGCGGCATCGAGATGGAAGCTGGCGACGTAGCTGTGCGGCAGGCTCTCGCCGCTGGCCGGATCGAGCATCAGGAAGAAGTTAGCGCGGAACGAATCCCAGTCGACCCCGCGGATGCTGGCGATCGTCGCGGTGATCTCGCGCTCGCCGACGCGCAAGGTCATCGTGTCGCCGAGTTTCAGATGGAACATCTCGATCCACAGCTCGTCGACCGACAGCTGCGGTCCGCTCGGCGCGGCATCGAACCAGCGACCGTGCAGCAATTTGTTCGACGCCGGCAGTTCGGCGCTCCAGCTGACGCGCGTCTCGCCGTTGATCCAGTTCTCGGCGCGGCGGTCGGTGTAGTCCTTCGGATCCGGCGCGCGACCGTTGATCGCGACGAGCTTGCCGACCGCGAGCGGCAGCGTGTTGAGATTGCTCGCGCCGAGCTGCTGCACGCGCTGCTCGAGCGTGCTGCGCTGCTCCGGCTGCAAGTTGATCATGAACCAGTTCGGCGTATCGCTCGGCAGCTCCGCGCGCCAGCGCGCGAGCAGCGAAGGTCCGACCACCGCGAGCACGGCGAGCGCGGTCAAGCTCAACGCGAGCGCGCCGGCCTGGAGCAAGGTCAACGCGCGCCGGCGCGCCAGATTGGCCAGGCCGAACCGCAGCGCGCCGCGCAGCCGGGCCGCCGCGACGCGCACGAGTTTCAGCAGTAGCAGGCCGAATACGAACGTGGCGAGGGCGACGCCGGCGAACCCGGCCGCCAGCGTGCCGGCGAGGCGCAGATTGCCGGCACCGAACACGATCAGCAGCGCGCCGACGACGAGCGGCAGCAGGTACAGCGCATCGAAGCGGCGCACGCGCGCGGTCGTTTCCTGGCGGAACACGCGCATCGGTTCGACGTCGCGCAAGCGCAGCAACGGCGGCAATGCGAAGCCGAACAGCACGGCGAGGCCGACGACGAACGCGGCCAGCGGCGGTCCCCACGGCAACCCTGGCGGCGCGCCCGGCAGCAGGCCGCTGGCCAGGTGCAGCACGAGCTGCTGCAGTCCGAGCCCCAGCAACAGGCCGAGCAGGCAGGCCGGCAGCGCGAGCAGGCCGAGTTCGAGCAGCAAGGCGGCGAGGATCTCCGCGCGGCTGGCGCCGAGGCAGCGCAGCAGCGCGACCTCCTCGACCTTGCGCCGTGCGAAGCGCTGCGCGGCGAGCGCGACTGCGACGCCGGACAGCAGCGCCGCCAGCAGCGCGGCCAGGCGCAGGAAACTTTCGCCGCGCTCGAACGCGGTGCGCAGGTTCTGCTGCGCATCTTCCACCGTCGTGATCTCGGCGCCGTCCGGCAGCTGCGGCTTGGCCCAGACTGCGAACGCGCTCACGGCATTCTCGTCGCCGGCGACGAGCAGGCGGTGGCGCGCGCGGCTGCCGAGGCCGACCAGGCCGCTCGCCTGCGCATCGGCGAGATTCATCAGCACGCGCGGCGCGAGGCGGAACAGGTTGCCGCCGTCGGGCGATTTCGCGATCTCGCCACCGACCACGACATCGCGGCCGCCGAGCTGCACCTTCGCGCCGACGCCGACGCCGAGCGCAACCAGCGCCGCATGGTCCGCATAGATCGTGCCGGACGGCGGCGCGTGCGCCGGCTTTTCCGTACCGCTCGCGTCGAGCACGCTGAGTGCGCCGCGAAGCGGAAACGCGCCATCGCTGGCGCGCACGTCGGCCAGCTTGCTCGCTTCGCCGGCGAACACGACGCTGGGGAAATCGGCGAGCACGTTCGTCGCCAGGCCGCGTCGCCGCGCCTCGTCGACGAATGCGGCCGGCAACGCCTTGCCGGCATTGATGCCGAGATCGCCGCCGATCAGTTCGGCGGCCGAGGCGACGATCGCACGCTCGACGCGGCTGGCCAGGGTCGCCACCGCGGCCAGCGCGGCGACCGCCAGCACGAGAGCTGCCGCCAGCGTCGCGAGTTCGGCGTGACGGAATTCGCGGCGCAGGCTGCGCGCCGCGAACGCGAGCGGCCTCACGCGAGCGCCTCGACGATGCGCCCTTCGCGCAACTGCAGGCTGCGCGCGCAGCGCTCCGCGAGCTTGCCGTCGTGCGTGACCAGCACCAGCGTCGTGGCATGTTCGCGATTCAGCGCGAACAGCAGGTCGCCGACGCTGGCGCCGGTGCGCTGGTCGAGGTTGCCGGTCGGTTCGTCGGCGAACAGGATCTGCGGTCCGTGCACGAATGCGCGTGCGAGCGCGACGCGCTGCTGCTCGCCGCCGGACAGCTGATGCGGAAAGTGGTGACGCCGCCGGTCCAGGCCGACCCACGCGAGCGCGTCGGCGGCGCGGTCGCGCGCATCGTCGCGGCCTTCGAGGTCCAGCGGCAGCATCACGTTCTCTTCGGCGTTCAGCGCCGGCAGCAGATGGAAACTCTGGAACACGAAGCCGACCAGGCGCCGGCGCAAGCGTGCGCGGGCTTCTTCGTCGAGCGCGTCGAGCCGCTGGCCGGCCAGCGTGATCGTGCCGCGGGTCGGGCGATCGAGTCCGGCAAGGAGGCCGAGCAGGGTGGTCTTGCCGGAACCGGAGGCGCCGACGATGGCGAGGCTGTCGCCGTGCGCGACCGCGAGGGCGATGCCGTCGAGAATCGTCAGGCGGCCGTCGGGGCCGTCGACGACTTTGCTAATCTCGGAGGCACTCAAGGCGGCCGTGGTGTCTGCGCTCATGCTTCGTCGTGTCCTGTTGTGCTTCGCATTCGGATGGTTCGCTTCGCTTGCGTCGGCGGCGACGCCGCCGATTCTCGTGCTCGGTGATTCCCTCTCCGCCGCCCACGGTATCGCGGTCAAGGAGGGTTGGGTGAACCTTCTGGCCGAACGCCTGCAGGCATCCGTGCCGCCGCGCGCCGTGGTCAACGCCAGCATCAGCGGCGAAACCACGGCGGGAGGACTCGCGCGCCTGCCGCCGTTGCTCGCCGAACACCATCCGGCCCTCGTCATCGTCGAACTCGGCGCCAACGACGGCCTGCGCGGCCTGCCGTTGGCCGAGGCGCGCGCGAATCTGGTCCAGATTCTCACGGCGATCCGTGCGGCCGGCGCGCATGCGCTGCTGGTCGGCATCGAGCTGCCGGTCAACTACGGGCCGCAGTATCGCGACGGCCTGCGTTCGATGTATCGGGGCCTCGCCGCCGAATTCAACGCGCCGCTGCTGCCGTTCCTGCTCGACGGCGTCGCGCTGGACCCCGATCTGATGCAGGACGACGGCCTCCATCCGAACGCGAAGGCGCAGCCGAAAGTGCTCGAAAACGTCTGGGCGGTGCTGCAGCCCGCCTTGCGCGATTTGCGCTGAAGCGAAGGGGATTTTGGGAAAAAGGCACTCGACCGGGCCGAAAGGCATATGTCGCCAGGGCATGAGTCCGCTAAGCTGCGCGACCCTGCCGCTCACGGCCGACCGGTCCCGCGCGGCGCTTCCCTTATCCAGCGAGGACGTTTCATGCTGCGAACACGGCTCTTGGCGACGACGATGAACCTGATCCTGATCGGCGGTATCGGCATGCTGGCGAACGCGCCGGATGCGCTGGCGAAGACGTCCGCGGCGGCCCTGCCGGCGAGCAATCCTTTCGCCACCGCGAGCGCGCTGCCGTTCCAGGCGCCGCCGTTCGACAAGATCAAGGATGCCGACTACCAGCCCGCGATCGAAGCGGGCATGCGCGAGCAGCTGGCCGAGGTGAACAAGATCGCGCAGCAGAAGGAAGCGCCGACGTTCGCCAACACGATCGAGGCGATGGAGCGTACCGGGCAGATGTTGAACCGCGTCGGCGCCGTGTTCGGCGCGGTCACCGGCGCGGACACTAACGACGCCTTGCAGAAGGTGCAGTCCGCAGTCGCGCCGGAGCTGGCCGCGCATCAGGACGCGATCTTTCTCAACGACAAACTCTTCCAGCGCGTGAAGAAGCTCTATGACGGGCGGACCTCGCTCGGCCTGGATGCGGAGCAGATCCACCTGGTCGAGCGCTACTACCAGAATTTCGTGCGCGCCGGCGCCCAGCTCGACGCAGCGGGCAAGACCCAGCTGCGCGCGCTCAACAAGGAGGAGTCGACGCTCTCGACCGACTTCCAGAACAAGCTGCTCGCCGCGACGAATGCGGCCGCGGTGATCGTCGACAACAAGGAGGCGCTGGCTGGTTTCTCCGATGCCGACATCGCCGCCGCAGCCGATGCGGCGAAGACGCGCATGCAGGCCGGCAAGTTCGCGATCGTCCTGCAGAACACCACGCAGCAGCCGGCGCAGGTCGACTTGAAGGAACGCAGCGTGCGCGAGCGCGTGTTCAAGGCGTCGACCGAGCGCGCCGAGCACAGCGACGCCAACGACACGCGTGCGATCATCCAACGCCTCGCGGTGCTGCGCGCCGACCGCGCCAAGCTGCTCGGCTTCCCGAACTTCGCCGCGTACACGCTCGACGACCAGATGGCCAAGACGCCGGCCAACGCGATCAAGCTGATGACCGACATGGTGCCGGCCGCCACCGCGAAGGCGCACGGCGAAGCCGCCGACATGCAGGCGCTGATCGACAAGAATGCCAGCGGCTTCAAGCTGGCGCCGTGGGACTGGCAGTACTACGCCGAGCAGGTGCGCAAGCAGAAGTACGACCTCGACGAATCGCAGGTCAAGCCGTACTTCGAGATCGACCGCGTGCTGCACGACGGCGTGTTCTTCGCCGCCAACCAGCTGTACGGTCTCACCTTCAAGGAGCGCAAGGACATCCCCGTCTGGCAGCCGGACGTGCGCGTGTTCGAGGTGTTCGACAAGGACGGCACCTCGATGGCGCTGTTCTATGCCGACTACTGGAAGCGGGACAGCAAGCGCGGCGGCGCGTGGATGGACAACCTCGTCGGCCAGTCCGGACTGCTCGGGACCAAGCCGGTCGTCTTCAACGTCTGCAACTTCACCAAGCCGGCCGCGGGCCAGCCTGCGTTGATCACGTCCAGCGACGTCACCACGATGTTCCACGAGTTCGGCCACGCGCTGCACGGCATGTTCTCGAACGTGAAGTATCCGACCTTGTCCGGTACCAACGTGCCGCGCGACTTCGTCGAATTCCCGTCGCAGTTCAACGAGCATTGGGCGACCGACCCGAAGGTGTTCGCGAACTACGCCAAGCACTACCAGACCGGTGCGCCGATGCCCGCCGAGCTGGTCGAGAAGATCAAGAAGTCGCGCACGTTCGACCAGGGCTTCGCGACGACCGAATACCTGGCCGCCGCGCTGCTCGACATGGCTTGGCACACCTTGCCGGCCGACGCGTCGAAGCAGGACGTCGACGCCTTCGAGGCGAAGGCGCTGAAGGACGACAAGATCGACCTTTACGAAGTACCGCCGCGCTACCGCACCTCGTATTTCGCGCACATCTGGGGCGGCGGCTATGCAGCCGGCTACTACGCCTACCTCTGGAGCGAGGTGCTCGACGACGACGCGTTCTACTGGTTCCGCGAACACGGCGGCCTGACGCGCGAGAACGGCCAGCGCTTCCGCGACATGATCCTGTCGCGCGGCAGCACGCAGGAGATGGCTTCCCTGTACCGCGCGTTCCGCGGTCGCGATCCGAGCGTCGAGCCGCTGCTCGAACAGCGCGGCCTGAAAGAAGGCGGGGGCTGATCCCCGCCCCGACGGGTCCGCGCCGGCTTGTGCTGGCGCGGACCTGTGCGCTGGTCCACAATTTGCCATCCGCGGTCCAAAGTCGCCGCCTTTTTCACACCTCGATCACAAAGCTGGGTGCGTAATCTTCACGGACGTGAAGATGCCGTGTGAATGGGGAAAGCCATGGACAAGCGGGAGAGCCAGACCGGCGCGATCCTTTTGATCGAGGACAATCGCGGCATTTCGGAGACCGTCGGCGAGTTCCTGGAGCGACGAGGCTACTCCGTCGACTACGCCGCGGACGGCATCAGCGGCCTGCGCCTGGCTTCGACCAACAGCTACGACGTCGTCGTGCTCGACCTGATGCTGCCGGGGCTGGACGGCATTTCGCTGTGCCGGCGCCTGCGCCACGACGAGAAGCGCGCGACGCCGGTGCTGATGCTGACCGCGCGCGACACGGTCGAGGACAAGCTGGTCGGCCTCGATGCCGGCGCCGACGACTACCTGGTGAAACCGTTCGAGATCCGCGAGCTCGAGGCGCGCGTGCGTTCGCTGATCCGGCGCAACCGCCGCCAGGTCAGCGACGAGGTGCTGGTCGTCGGCGATCTCAAGCTCGATACCGCCACGCTGCGCGTCACGCGTGCCGGGCAGGAACTGCAGCTCGCGCCGATCGGCGTCAAGCTGCTGATGATCCTGATGCGCGAATCGCCGCGCGTGGTCAGCCGGCGCGACATCGAGCGTGAAGTCTGGGGCGACCTCCTGCCCGACTCCGATACGTTGCGCAGCCACTTGTACAATCTGCGCAAGATCATCGACCGCCCGTTTTCGAACCAGCTGCTGCACACGATCCACAGTTCCGGCTACCGCCTGGCCGACATCGGCGTGGAAGTGGTGCCGGATCGCCGCAGCGCCTGAGCCGGAATTACGGCAAGATGCCCGCCGCATGCGTGTGCCGCGTGCCGCCGGGCGCATGCCGCCGCTTTCGCCGGAGCCTGCCGTGGTGAGATTGCATGCAACGCCCTGACGGCATCCGGCGCAAGATCTGGGCGGTGTTCATTCAGCAGATGGTGGCGATCAGCCTGTCTGCGATGCTCGGCGTCTATGTCGCCGTCACCCTGGTCGAGAATTTCGCGCTGCGCCAGATCGTGGAGAGCGAGACGGCCGCGATCGTGCAGCAGCTCGCCGACGATCCCGCCCTGCGCCCGGCCGGCAATTCGTTCGTCGAGTCCTGGCTCGTGCGCACGCCGCAGGACGCTGCACAGATGCCGGGATACCTGCGCTCGCTCACGCCCGGCTTTCATCACCAGCATGCCGAACAGCACTACGCCGCGCTGGTCACCGACACGAGCGCCGGCCGGCTGTATGTCGTCTTCGTGCAGAAGCTCGCCTATCTGTCGTGGCTCGGTTTCGGTCTCGTGCTGATCGTCCTCACCGTGGCCGGCAGCACCGCGGTCATGGCGTATCGCGCGTCGCGGCGTGCGCTCGCGCCGGTCGTGGTGCTCGCCGATACCGTGCGTGCCTGGGATCCGAACCAGCCTGATGTCGATGCGCTGCTGCCGGAAAACCTGCCGCTGAACGTCGAGGTCGACAGCGACGTCGCCAGCCTCGCGCGCGCGCTGCACGGCTTCGCCACGCGGCTGGAGGATTTCGTCGAGCGCGAACGCAACTTCACGCGCGACGCCAGCCACGAGCTGCGCACGCCGCTGACCGTGATCAAGGTCGGCGCCGACATCCTGCTCGACGAAGAGGACCTGCCGCCGTTCACCCGCCGCACGGCGGGGCGCGTGCGCCGCGCGGCGCGCGACATGGAGGCGCTGATCGATTCGTTCCTGATCCTCGCGCGCGAGGATGGCGTCGGCCTGCCGGAAGAGGATTTCACGATCAACGAGGCGGTGCGCGAGGAAGTCGAGCGCGCGCAGCCGCTGGTCGACGACAAGCCGGTGCACCTCAGCCTGGAGGAAAAGGCGGTCTTCGGCCTGCACACCTCGCCGCGGGCGTTCGGCGTGCTGGTCGGCAACCTGATCCGCAACGCCTGCATGTACACCGAACGCGGCGCCGTCACGGTGACGATCGACACCGGCTGCGTGCTGGTGCGCGATACCGGCATCGGCATGAGCGAGGAGGATCTCGCGCACGTGTTCGAGTCGTTCTACAGAGGCCGCAGCAAGGGCGAGGGCCACGGCATCGGCCTGTCGATCGTCAAGCGCCTGTCCGACCGCTTCGGCTGGGACATCAATATCGCGAGCAAGCTCGGCGTCGGCACCACGATCCGCGTCGGGTTCCCGGTCGCCGCCGACCGCTGAGCGCGGGCTGGCGCCGATCTCGCCGGGAAGCTCCGCTTATAATCGCGAGACTGCCCGTTTCGATTCCCTCCAGGAGGCCGCCGTGCCCGTACTCGTCATCCACGGCGGCGCCGGCGTGGTCAAGGCCGATCTGACCCCGCACAAGGAAGCGCAGGCGCGCGCCGATCTCGCCGCGGCGTTGCAGGCGGGCTACGCCGTGCTCGCGGCCGGCGGCAGCAGCCTCGACGCAGTCGCCGCAGCGGTCGTCGTGATGGAAGACTCGCCGTGCTTCAACGCGGGCAGAGGCGCGGTGTTCACGCACGAGGGCCGCAACGAAATGGATGCGGCGATCATGGACGGCGCGACGCTGCGTGCCGGTGCCGTCGCAGGCGTGCATCACGCGAAGAACCCGGTGCTACTGGCGCGCGCCGTCATGGAACGGTCCTCGCACGTATTCCTGGCCGGGGAAGGCGCGGAGTCGTTCGCGCGCACGGCCGGCGTCGAGCTGGCCGAGACGGAGTATTTCCGCACCGAGGAACGCTGGCAGCAGTTGCAGAAGGCGTTGCGCGAGGAACGCGAAGAACGCGTCGATCCTGCCAAGACGCCGCATCACGGCACCGTCGGTGCGGTCGCGCTCGATGCGCACGGTCGTCTCGCTGCAGCGACCTCGACCGGTGGCATGACGAACAAGCGCTGGGGCCGCATCGGCGATTCGCCGCTGATCGGCGCGGGCACCTACGCGAACGCGCGCTGCGCGGTGTCGGCCACCGGCTGGGGCGAGTACTACATCCGCAGCGTCGCCGCGCACGACATCTGCGCGCGCGTGGAGTACGGCAACCGCTCGCTTGCCGGCGCGGCGAACGATGTCGTGCTCGGCGTGGTCCCGAAACTCGGCGGCGACGGCGGCGTGATTGCGGTCGATGCCGAGGGCAGTATTGCGATGCCGTTCAATACGGATGGGATGTATCGTGGGTGGGTGGATCGGGATGGGGCGATGCGCGTTGCGATTCTCGAAAAATGACAAGCGATCTTTCGGTGCGAGCACTGGATTCGCATCGGGTTGACATGCGATTCGTTCTTTCCATCCGTGGTTCTCGCGACACCCTGTTCAACAACGAACCAGCGCCGGGCGCCGATTCATCGCCGCTGTCAATGGATGCCCGCTTTCGCGAGCATGGCGACAACAAGAGGTTGCGCTTGCGGCGGGAGCCGCGCGCTGAGTGCGTCGCAGGTCAATATCGAGCGCGCTCGTCAAACGATTCGTCATCCCACGAACGCGGGGATCTTTGGTCGCGTTCAATGGATGCCCGCTTTCGCAAGCATGACGACAACGGGAGGTCGCGGTCACGGCAGGATCCGCGCGCTAAGATGCCCCGCGCGCCAATATCGAGTCTGCTCAGCAGACGATTCGTCATCCCCGCGGACGCGGGGATCCATGGTCGCTTTCAACGGATGCCCGCATTGGCGAGTATGACGTCGACGAATTTTCCGGAGTTTGCGTAATTGAGAACCGTCTCCGCTACCCGCTACGTCACCCCTCTGCGCGAAGGCGGTTCGCTGCCTGCGATCATCGAGGCCGACGATCAGGGCTTGTACGTGCTGAAGTTCCGCGGTGCGGGACAGGGCGCGAAGGCGCTGATCGCCGAACTCGTGGCTGGCGAGATCGCGCGCGCGCTCGGTCTGCGTGTGCCGGAGATCGTCTTCGTCGACCTCGATCCCGATCTCGCGCGCACCGAGCCCGATCCGGAAATCCAGCACCTGATCCGCGCGAGTGCCGGCCTCAACCTTGCGCTCGATTATTTGCCGGGCTCGGTGACGTTCGATCCGGTGGTCGAGCAGGTGGATGCCGAGCTGGCTTCAGCGGTCGTCTGGTTCGATGCCTACGTCAGCAATGTCGATCGCACCGCGCGCAACACGAATCTGCTGATGTGGCATCGCCGGCTGTGGCTTATCGACCACGGCGCCGCGCTGTATTTCCATCACGACTGGGAAGGTTTCCTCGCGCGTGCGACGGCGCCGTTCGCACGCATCAAGGATCACGTGCTGCTGCCGTTCGCGAGCGGGCTGCGCGAGGCGGACGAGCGGTTCGGAGCGACCCTCACGCACGCGAAGATCGAGCGCATCATGGCGCTCGTGCCCGACAGCTGGCTCGGCGGCGATGCGCCGTTCGCGAACGCACACGAGCATCGCGCGGCTTACGTGCAGTACCTGTGCCGGCGCCTCGACGCGCCGCGCGCGTTCGCTGCGGAGGCGATCCATGCACGCGTATGACTACGCCATCATCCGCGTCGTGCCGCGCGTGGAGCGCGGCGAGTTCGCCAACGTCGGTGTCGTGCTGTCGTGCAAGGCGGGCGATTTCCTCGAGGCGCGCATCGAGCTCGACGAAGGCCGCCTGCGCGCGCTCGCGCCGGAGCTCGACCTGGAAACGATCCGCGCGCACCTGGCCGCGTTCCCCGCCATTTGCGCCGGCGGCGCGAAGGCCGGGCCGATCGGGCAGCTGTCCAAGCGCGAGCGCTTCCATTGGCTGACCGCACCGCGCAGCACGATGATCCAGACCTCGCCGGTGCATACCGGCCGCTGCGTCGATTCGATCGCGATGATCGAGCGCCTGCTCGATACGATGGTACGCGCGCCGCGCTGAGCGGCGGTTTCGCTCAGCGGTCCGTGCTCACTTCGCGCACGGGGCGCTTGGACAGCTTGCGCTGCAGCGTGCGTCGGTGCAGCCCGAGGCGGCGAGCGGTCTCGGAGATGTTGCCGCCGCATTCGGTCAGCACGCGCTGGATGTGCTCCCATTCCAGCCGCTTGAGCGGCGGCGTGTGCATCGACAGTGGCGCGTCCGTCTCTTCGCCGGCGTCGCCGAGCAGCGCCTGCACGACCTGGTCGGCGTCGACCGGCTTGGCCAGGTAGTCGTGTGCGCCGCGCTTGATCGCCTCGACGGCGGTCGCGATCGATGCGTAGCCGGTCAGCAGCAGGATGCGCAGCTCCGGCCGCACGGCGAGCAGTTCGGGGATCAGCGCCAGGCCGTTCTCGGCGCCGAGCTTGAGGTCCAGTACGGCGAAATCCGGGGCGTTTTCGCGGACGAGCGACAGCGCGCGGGCACTGTCGGTCGCCGTGTCGACGACGAACCCGCGCGTGCCGAGCGCGCGCGCGAGCACCGCGCTGAACACGGCGTCGTCGTCGATCAGGATGACCCGATGCGGGATGGGCGTGGTCTGGATGGGCGTGTTCATGGGGCGCCAGTTTATAGGGTCTGGCCGTCGGATGCCGCGAGCGGGATGCGCAGGCGCTGCAGCAGGCCGCCGTCGGCGAGCGGCTGCGCGGTCAAGTCGCCGCCGAGGCGCTCGACCGTCGAATGCGCCAGCGCGAGGCCGAGGCCGAGGCCGTCGCGCTTGCTGGTCTTGAAGGCGATGCCCGCCCCCGGCGCGATGCCGTCGCCGACCCCATGGTCGCGGACGAAGAATTCGACCATGCGCGCGCCGACGACGATGCCGAGTTCGATCGCGGCGCTGCCGGCCGCGAGCGAGGCATCGGCGGCATTGCTGAGCAGGTTGATCAGCGCGTGGCGCAGGTTCGGCGCCGCCTCGATCACGCGCGTCTGCGCGATCTCGTCCATCGCCGTGGTCAGCGTGACTTCGGGGCGCAGCAGGCGGAACTGGTTCTCGCAGTCGTGGACGAATTCGGACAGCGGGAGGCGCTGCGGCGTGCCGGCGAGCTGGCGGCTGCCGACCGCGACCAGTTCGCGCAGGATGTCGCGGCAGCGTTCCGCCTGGCCGCTGAGCAGGTCCAGATCCGCGGCGAGCGCGGCATTGCCTTCGTTTTCGCGGCGCAACTCGGCC
>Ga0207712_10000108_pt1 | contig 92103 bp, 90 predicted proteins | sample KBSS44metaG_FD_184402 | JGI IMG/M metagenome (GOLD analysis project Ga0207712, IMG submission 184402) | Switchgrass rhizosphere microbial communities from Kellogg Biological Station, Michigan, USA - KBS S4-4 metaG (SPAdes) (version 2) | ecosystem: Host-associated > Plants > Roots > Rhizosphere...
CATTTTCTAACTTTTCAACTTTCCATTTTCTAACTTTTCAACTTTCCATTTTCTAACTTTTCAACTTTCCATTTTCTAACTTTTCAACTTTCCATTTTCTAACTTTTCAACTTTCCTCTCCACTTACCCAAAAAAAGAAAAAATGAAAAATCGATTTTTCTTTTCTCCACTTTCACCTCTTTACAGAGAACTACCAAAGTACCGAAAACTACTGCACGAAAATGAACACCTTGAACACCTTCCAAAAAATGTCTATGGCCTGGGTCACCTCGCTTATCAACGCGTACGTTGAGGCTGGGTCCGAGGATGTAGATGCTTTTGCCAAGGACAAAGTCGCTGAGATGTTTGGCATCGCTAATGCCAAGGGAAAAAAGGGAAAAGATACCAAAGCCAAGAAGCCTGTCGATTCTGATGAAGACGACGCGGCAACTGAAGCGGATTCGGATGAGAAGAGAGTTTATATTCTCCTCGACGTCCAAGCCAAGGCCCATGCCATCTTTTACCACCCCGATTCCAAGGAAGAAGTGCTTGAACTCTTGGCTTCCGGCAAGGAAGCTATCGATTACAAGGACACGAAAGTGAAACACAAGTTCCAAAGTTTCGTCTTTAGCAAAGAGCTTCTCAAGGACGTCAAGGCCAAGTTGGGCAAGACCTTCACGGTGGAAGTCGTGAAAGACTGTGGTGCCTTCGAAATGCCTGATGGGTGGGTAGTTAAGACTCCCGCCGTTCCAAAGGGCAAAAAGGCAGCCGCAAAGACCCAGAAAGCGGCACCCAAGAAAAAGGGAGGTAAAGCCAAGGTCGACGACGCGGAAGACGCCGAAGACAAGCCTAAAAAAGGTAAGAAAGCGCCTCCTAAGAAGCCCGCTGCTAAGAAAGGCAAGGCCAAAAAGGAGGAAACCGAAGATTCAGAGCCAGAAGACGACTCTGACGTCGACGACGATGACTCGGACGATTCTGCCGAAGCCGCCGAGGCTCATCCCGACATCGAAGCTCTCGGGTTGAAAGAGAACAAGTGGGGGAACTTAGCTTCCGCCCCTCAGACTGCCGAGAAAGTGGTGCTTGTTTTCGCTGAGTTAAATGTTAGTGGTGAACCAGCTCTAGTTTGCATCGGAACTCAGAAAACTGATGAAGACGCGGAAGTAAAGGGATACGAATCCCTGAATTCGCTCGAGGAAGACGAAGTTAAGGAAGCCTCTAAGAAAGCCATCTTGGCTCTTGGCAAAGCCAAGCAAACCAAGATTATTACTGTACAAAAGATCAAAAGCACCCTGGAAGAAGACCAGAAGAAAGAGTTGGTGGAAGCTGGCCTAGTGGACGAGTAAAACGAAAATAAAAAAGTTAGTCAAAGACTAACTAAGTTAGAAATAAATTAGTCCAAGGCTAATCAGAAAAAATGAAAAACCAAAATTAGTTGCCAGAAATTAACATCTGAAAGACTCAATGGAAACTACCGCTCAACCCACTATTTACTTGGCCGCCGCAAGCGACCCTACTTATCGTAGGAAAATTCACCCAGACTCTGTAAAGTGGTCTAGTTATCTGGAACCATTGGTGAAAACCGCTTCTGAAGGTTCTGACGTGGATGAAGTTGTTTGCCATTCTAACCCTGCTTCACTGGACGTGATCTGCGATTTCTTGGATCACTGGTTGAAAAACCCTCCTGCTGAGAACGAAAAGTTGTTGGATTGGGACCTTCAACGCCTCAAAGACTGGTCTTCAGTCGAAGAGATCACTTTGCTGCAAGCTGCCAACTTTTTGGGAATTAAGCCATTGGAGGACAAAGTCATTTTGAATTTAGTCAAGGATGTCAAGGATTTGGATATTCCTAGCGTGAAAGGCTACCTTCGAACTGACAGAGTCTTCACCAAAGAAGAGGAAGAGGAAGTAAGGGCTCGAATTAACATTGCCTACTACTAAAATAAAAGAAATAAAGTTGCTCTTTGAGCGACCGTATAATGCCGACTTCACCCCCACAGACCATAAAAAGCCGACTTCGCTATGCTAATTTTCCTAAATTCATAGGTGAGTTTCCCCCCGCCTAAAAATGAAATCCGGTGTTGTTTCCAATTTAGTAAAATACCATGGACCTTTCTTCACTACTAAAAAATAGAGGATGGGTTCCCAAAGGAGCTAATATCTTTGACTATGAAATTACCCCTGATACTTTTAGCAGAATAGCTTTATATCCTAATTCTAAAGAGCGAAGCGAAGCTTTAGGGATAGTTTGGGTAAGAATACAATCCACGGAAGACGGCGATGAAGCACCAGAAGATATATGGGAGTTAAGTGAAGGTAGAGTAGTCGAAATTGTTGCAGACGCTGAAAGCGAAAATGAAAAATTGAAATAATAAAATAATTTGTTAGTATTGCTACGACTCACTTCGTTCGATGGCTAAATTCAAAATTAAAAAGTGGCCCGGACCTAATACCGGACCGATCATTCCTCAAAAAACGCTGTGCCTCAAATTAGGAAAGAAGAGAATTCGTGCCAATGAAAATACCATAAGAGCCATTCAAAAAGTAAAGGGAGGGGAAATAATTGATGAACAGACGAAATAAATGAAAAAATTACTCAGAGAGTAATTAATTTAAGCCGCCTTCACCCAAACCAAGTAAGAGGATTTACCCATGATACTTCCCTTGGTATCGAGCCGCTAGCTCGGTCTTCAACTTCTGGCTCAGATGACACTGAAGAAACTTCACTAGCCGATAATTCCTTCCTCTGAATTTCCAATGCTTGTTTAGCCGACATATCTCCATATTGGTCCAAAGTAGGTCGGTAAAGTCTAGACTTCAACGCATAAATGGTTTTAGAAACTCTATCGGCAAATACGGAAGGCTGAATATTTAACCTCCGAATCATTAGTTCGGCTTCGGCTCCCCAGCTGGTAAGCAGCCCCATAGCCAAATATACAGCGACAGCGGCATTCAATTGACCTTCTGTTTCAGTTTGGGGAGGTAATAACATAGAGATTCGATCTAAAAGATCAATAGACTGCAACTTAACCGAATCAACGTTATCCTTGCCTATTTCTTTGGTTAAAAAGCTAATTAGGTCATCCATAATATCGATAGACCAACTTCTATTCTCCGGAGAGTATGCTTCGGTCCACCCAATAGAGAAAGGAATATAACTGATAGTTATTTCTTGACACTTCCCCGAACTCAAGTCTTCCGGAAAATTATTGACCAAGTCCCTGGAGGTTGGCCTTTGGAGTGGAGGGGAGCGAACCATACTAACCAGAATATCGAAAATGACTCTCATCGGAGGATATTGACGTAACTGGCCGACGTCCACCTGTCTTTCGAAATAATCAGTGTCCACAGAACCTATTTTCGTCTTCAGGGCATCGTTTTGATCCAAAAGATTAACGTCTGATTGTAGAACGTTCCAATCGCTAAAACCTCCAAACATTCCCCTAAAAGTTTCAGAAAATAATGGTCCAGGATTACAACCAACGCTTCGAAGATATTCGTAAAACCCCAGGCCGATGTAATGTAGCCCCTTACCCCGTTTTCGGGCCTCATCTTCATCATAACTTGGAGGTCTTATGTCAAAAAGTAACTCCATGCCTATCCATCCCATGGAATAAACGTCTATTTCGGCTCCAAAGTAATAATCGGTAGGACCTTTGATATACTTTTCGGATTGCAAAGCAAAGAATTCGGGAGGCCTCCACGAGGCTGAAACTACTGAACTGACATATTTAACTTTCCCAGTAGATCCAAAAATAGTTGATACTCCATAATCCGTTAGCTTTACTTGTTTGGTTGCTGGATTATAGAGTATGTTTTCTGGTTTGAGGTCACAATGCAACACAAAGTTGGCGTGCAAATAAGCTAGCCCGCACAGCATCTTTTTGAAACAATCGTATGGGTCCAAATCGTCAAATTTCCCTCTATTTTCGAATATTTTCTCAAAGTCGGTGGGTGCTTCCGGCATAAAATAGCAAACTTGATCTTTGGAAATGTAAACTTCGGCTTCCGAGTCCATAACATTAGGGTGTTTGAGCCTGGTTAGTAGGTCGATCTCTTTGATGAAGGAGTGATCAATCATAGTAACTCCGGGAGCTATCTCTGCGGGTGTAGAAATCTTAGTAGCGTAAGATTTATGGCCTTTGGTAGCTTTCCAAACCTCTCCGTAAGCTCCTTGACCATAATATTTAACTTTGGTATAGCCACCGCAAGCCATTGGATCTTTTTCAGTCTTCTTTCGGCCTTTGGTGCCCGATGGACGTTTGGGAGACTCGTCGGCATCTTGCAGAATAATTTTGAGCTTTTTCTTGGGAGGCATTTACTTGGAAGTATAAAATATTAACTTTGGTCTCTCTGAGAGAGACTTTAGCATCGCCTTAACATCCAGGCTGTAAGCACTTTCTATCTTCGGCCGAAGCCGGCCAATGTCGTTGGTCCTTGTAAATGTTGCGATGTACCCTAGCCGGATAGCCTATGAAGCCCATGTAGTTATTCCAATGATAAAAACCTGGTTTGTGATAGTTATTGGTGGTATACAAGTCATCTGGCCAAGTAGTTGGCGAGTTATGATCAACATAAACTCCAGGTTGGGGGAGTGGTCTAGCGTAATAATACTGTTGATGTTGGAAGCTCATCACCAGTTTAAGAGAAAAAAGAGAAAAGGGTATAGAGTTATTGAACCAAAAGTAAAAGATGGCTGTTGTTGTCACTTCCCTTCGCGCCGTTAACTTTAAACATCATTCCTTCCTCTCTATCAACATACCCGAAGGTCTGGTGCAGTTTGGAGGTATTTCCGGTTCGGGAAAATCTTCAGCCGCGGCAGCCATATCTTATGCTCTTTTTGGCAAGGTATGGAAGACCAAAAGTTTAACTAGATACGGCGAAAAGGCTTTTTCGGTAAGATTAGGGTTGAAAGACGCCAAAGGCCGCGTGTATAGCATAACCCGAGTCAATACCCCTAGATCCCTAAAGTTGTTCATCAACAAGAAACTGGTGGCCAAAGATGATGAAGCTCAAGAAAAAATTCTAGCCCTAACTGGCCTAACTTTCCATCGCTACGCGTGGGGATGCTTTCTGAGAAATGATTCCTCGTTGCTAGAAGTAACTCCAGAGAAGAAATATGAAGGAGTATGTGCTTTAGCTGGTGTAGTTTCTAGTGATATAGATCAAAAGATCCAAGAAATTCATGCTGCTAAGAAATTAAAAGAGAAACGACTGGGAACCATAGACCAAAAAATAGGCAGGTCGGAAGGGTCTATAAAATCCATTCGAACTGAGTTGAAAAAATATGATGACCTACCAGAGGTCGAAGAGGGGGAGGTCGAAGACCCCGACTTCGAAGAAGAAGACGAAACTACCCTAACCGACCACCAAACTCGCCTCGATGAGATAGATTCTACTCTGACCAACTTTGGAGATTCTGAACGAGCTTCACTAGAAAAGGAGAAAGTTTCTTTGGAAGCCAAGTTAGAGACCGTAGAAGAGGACTTGGCCAACACAGAAGGCTACGATGATGCTTATATCGAAGTAGCCAGACTAGCTAACGAAGTTAGAAGGACCCAAGAGGAGCTTGAACTTACCCAAAAGTCGGTAGCCATAGAAGGCCGAAAACGTAAGGCCGCCATCTTGGAATTTTATAAGGCCAAGTTGCCTAAAAACGTAGACGTAGCCGACTACAGAGATTGGGTCGCTGGGCTGAGGGAAGATTGGAAGGCTTATGAGGTCCAGGTTTCACTTAGGGAAAAAGCCCTCGAGTCCCAGAACAAAGCTAAGGACCAGACCATAAAAATTTTCAGAGAAGTCAAAAAATATTTTCCTTCGCTCAGGGAGATCAAATCCACCAAAGTTATGTTAGACCGACTCGACCAACTTTCCCTCCGGCTAGCCCCAAAAATGGGGTGCCCGTGTTGTGAGGCCAGGCTATCGTTAATTGGTGGTGAGTTGGTCGAGGCCGGAGAGGACGATGAAGATGAGGGTAACGAAGTTGAGGACCCCACAGAGGCTATCCAGCGCATAAAAAATTTCCAAGACTCCCTAAGAAAACTTCAACCTCTGGCTACCCAACCTATACCCGACGAGCCCACCAAGCCCAAGAAAAGTCTGGCCAAGGCCGAAGAGTTGTTGGAGGAGGTAGAAGTTCGCCAGTTGGAAATTAGGTCTATAGATACTGGTAGCCACCCTTTGATAACCAAAGTCAACACAAGGCTAAAAACTCTAGAAAGACGTTTGAAAGATGTTTCTGCATCAGCTGAGATAGAAATAGATCCAAATGACATAACTGATGAAGACTTGGCTGAGCACGAGAATTCGGTCAGAGTTCGGACCAAGGCTCTATCAACCAAGAAAACTTTAAAGGTCCGACTAGCCAAAGTGCAAAAAATTTTAGATGACAGTGACTCTATCGAGACTTTGTTGGAAGAGGCCGCCGGCCTCAGAGAGAAGGTCAAGACTCTGGAAGCCAAAATTTCAGCTAGGGCGGAAGCCGAGCGTATAGCCCAACTTTACGCAGACCAAAGTCTAGTCCAAACGAGGCTGGCCAAAGAGGAGGCGATACTGGTCGGACTGAAAGAGTCCCGCTGCGATCTAGAGAATCAAATCATAGGTCTACAAGGTCTAAAAGCCAAAATCAAGGAAGCTACTCTACTTTCGATAGAAGAAACGATTATTGGTGTTAATAGAGAAGCTCAAACCTATCTTGGAAAACTTTTCGATACTCCCATTACCGTAGCGCTGGGGTTATCACCCAAGACCGAGGGAAAGATAGAGGTCCGAGTCATCAGGGAACACGCTGACCCCAAGGGGGAAAGTAAGTATGATGACTTGTCCGATGGGGAAAAGCAGCGAGTGAGATTGGCCTTTTTTCTGGGCATCAACACTTATTTGGACCCCAGACTGAAGTTGATAGTTATAGACGAGGCCCTCAACCAAGTTGAAGAGTCTCTGAACAGTCGGTCAGTGGACTTGGTGAAGGGGATTACAGGGACCAAGATCATTATATCTCATGAGGCCATCACCGGCCAGTTTGAGAAAGTATTGATGTTCCACTGACCGTAGGGAAGCGAGGGGGAAGGGGAGTAAAGTTGCTCATAGAGTAACTAAAAATGAGGCGGAATAGTCAGTGAAGAGATGGCTGGGACATGAGGCTAATTTGCACCCGAGTTGACTTTTCAACTTTCAACTTTCAACTTTTCAACTTTTCAACTTTTGACTTTTTACATTTTCAACTTTTCAACTTTTGACTTTTTACATTTTCAACTTTTCAACTTTTGACTTTTTACATTTTCAACTTTTCAACTTTTGACTTTTTACATTTTCAACTTTTCAACTTTTCAACTTTTGGATTTTTGGACTTGCAAAAAATTTGGACTTTGAGTAGACCTAAAAATTATATTTGGGTTGAACAAAATTTTCTTACCTACCCTCTAGTCAATTGTTAACTCGGGTGCAAATTAGCCTCATGAAATTTCTCCTCAACTGCTCATGCTAGAATTTCCCCTATCTTAGTAAGTTACCTCAGGCCCACTTGCCCTCACCTGCCTTCACTTCGCCCAATGTCCCTATCCCCCAGCCCAGGGTACCAACCTGGCCTCATGGACTTGGCGGCCTATGGGCTAATCCTAGGGGTCACTGTCAAAATTCTCTTAGTGGAAAACAAGGATGTGACTTGCCCCACCTTCAGCTCCTCTAAGGAAGAGTGTGATATTCGAGGGGGCATGCCCTTCTCCGATACTCACCCCGAGCCTAATGATACCCCCAAGGTCCTCAAGGCCAAAGTAGCTAAAGCTATCAAGCATTGGTCCACGGCGGTCAAGTGGCGACGGTCACTAGTTTTGGCCGTAGCCATTACGGGGACCGTGACTATACTCCTCTATCGAAAGGTCATACCTTGGCAACAATTCTATTTGGGGGTCTTAGTGTCCTACGCTATCATTTTCGCCTATCACAACTATTACGATTTTCATGTGGCCGGCCCGGCAGAGAAAAGAGGTCAAGCTTCCTTAGATGCCTTGTATGAAAAAATGAAAAGGCAACGGGCTTACGACAGATAATTCTAAATATGAGTACAGCCAAACTTATTGTTATTGGGGGTGGCGAAGGCCATGAAATTATTAAGTTCGTCTCAAATCAAGCTTCTAGCCCCAAACCTGGCACCATTACTATAGTTGAAGGCGCTATGGGCTCAGGTAAGACTACCTATCTCATCAGGTACGTGGAAACTTATGGCCGGCACGCTCCAGTACTTTTCATCAACGCCTCCATCGACAACCGGGACGGTGAAGACGCCCCAGTGTCCAGCCGATCTTCGTTGGTCAGCTCAGACTTGGTGAAAAAGTTGAGGGCCACTTACGTTAAAGTGGGCAAGTTGGCCGATGTCGATCCTGTGGTGCTGGCGACCCACTCTGACATCATCGTTGACGAAGGGCAATTTTTCCCTGACTTGGTAGAGGGCGTTTTGAAGTTTGCTGAGACTCTAGGCAAACAAGTCATAGTGGCTGGGTTGTTGACAGACTACCGCCGAAAGCCCTTTGGGCAAATGTTAGAGTTGATGGGCTATGCTGACTCTCATCACAAACTCGACGAGGCGTTGTGTGACGACTGCTTACTTCAAGGGGTCCGAACCAAAAGCCTTTTCACTCGAAGTCTAGTTAAAATGTCTGCTCAAATTCGCGTGGGCAAAGATGACTTTCGAGGTTGCTGTAGAGAGTGTTATATAAAGTATGGGGCCGAACCTAGTGAATAAGTGGTTAGTCGTAGTTACTCGTAGAGTAACTTTATTAATTTGATTATGGTGTTACAAGGAAATTTCTAAATGTTCACATACCCAATCGTTTCCACACGTCGAGCATACTTGAATGTTGCACTTTCGACAATAATCCCGTTCAGATTTTTTGGTAATAGAATCACAACCTTGACATCTAAAAACATCTTCTTGGCCGATTATTTTTAATATTTGGAATAATGCGGAATCACCTCCTTTTGCAGACCAAGAATCGGCTACTTTTATCAACCATTCTTTGAGAATGATATTTTGTTGGGCCAGAGTAGGAATAGTCGAAAGATTATTCCCAACAAAATTAGCAATCGTTCTTTTGTTATCTGTCATCGGACGACCGGAACGAAACTAAGTTGGACAAACTTAACAAAAGTCGATTTTGATTTTTCAATTTTTCAATTTTATTATAGCGACTGACTCAAAAATTTTTGGTCCAACTTATTAAGCCTACCCTTGGTTACTGCGAGGTGGCTCAAATTCATATTGCTTAATTCCTCTAATAATTCACCTACGGTCAAGTCCACTCGCGTTCCGTAATTATCTTGACACACTTGTAATAAGGCCAAGTATAAATCGCAGGTACCAAAGACCTTTTTACCAACCCTTCTGAGTATATTAGTGGTTTTATCCGAACTAAAGTAGGTAGGGAAGAAAGTGATACTGCTTACACTCTTGACTTCTACTAACCATTGACCCTTGAGAAGAATTTCTAGTTGGTCAGCTAGTCTAACTATATTTTCAGAGTAGGATGAAGTTAAGGCTCGAGCCCTCGAAGTTTCATTAAACATTAGAGAGTGATTTTTGTCTTGAAGAGTGATCAACAACTCTAACAATTCTCTAGAGGGGTCGGTCGCCATAGTGAGGTTTATCAACGATAATTTAGACCTAAACTAGCGTTATCGACTTTTTAGTCTAGCCGCGGCCGCAGCTAAAAAAGCCCCAAAAATGGCAAAATTTCTCAAGCACTGGCCGTGGTCTAAAAAAGTAGAAAAACCCTGCGGGTGGATAAGTGACGTTAAAAAGTTTGAAAGAGGGACCAGGCTGGGGTCGGGGTTTCAGCCGCGGCCGGGGTCATTCCAGAGGGGTATTTTTTAGAGGCTGGCCGCGGTTGAAATTTTTATGTTTTGGGGGTGAGTTTTCAAGATCTCCTCAAAAAAGTGGGTGTTTTGATTTTGGGTCCTAGTTGAGTTTTAGTAAAAAGTTGTGGTGAGGCCCAAATTTGCACTTGACTTTTTTGTGTATCATAATTTAAATCTTTGGTAAAAATTGAAAAATTAGTATGGAAATAATCCGTCTTACTAATTACCTCACTTCGTCTCACTTCGCTCGATGGTTTTCACTCAAATCGAAGTTATTTATGGCGTTTATGTCACCACTGAGGAATTAACCAAGTGGGGATTTACGTTCGATGAAGACGGAAATGTGATGTTAGATGATATGTGCTGTGAAGGAAATTATTCTAAAATTATCTTAGACACCCTTGACCTTTCTGGCAAATCTTTGAATCTTTATCGGTTTCACTGTTGCTCTCCAAGTAATGAAAAGAAGTGGCTTTTGGGGATAACAGTGCATACTCATTATCGAAGACCCAGAAGATGTGAAGAATGTCCTCGCCCGTATACAGTGTGTGATAAATGTCTCGGCTACTCCAACGCCGGTTTTTTGGACATAGCTGGCATTTTCGATCAACCTATTAAGTACTCGGTCAAGCAATGTTGCTCAGGCTGTTCTGGATTTATTCCAGAAGGAACAGAGAGGTGCAAAGTTTGTCATCGAAAGACAGACAATCCATTCGAAAATATTCCTTATGGGGTCAGAAAGGACACTGAAAATAATTTTATGGCCGGTTTTCTCAAAAAAGATGCTGGTGTGAAAAAGAGATTGGGTATCTATCTTTGGGTAGATGATTGTACTAGCTGTAGTTAATTACGGCTAGGTAGTTAGGATGGCTAGGGTAGTGAAAATAAAGGGTGGCTCTCGGAGCCACAAAAACTGAAAATGTAATTTCGGTCTAGCTTTCTTTCACCCTCACTTCGCTCTCGCTCCACTCGTTCACTCTCACTCCGTTCGATGGCTACCGATTACGTTAAAATCATTCTCGATGGGTTTCACTGCTCTGAACACGAATTTGGTATTTCTATGTCTTACGGAAAATGGGTCAAAGTCATCTTTGAAGATGAAGAAACCAAAACTTTCCGAGATTTTGTGAGTCTTGTTCCTGATGAATGGCCTAATCAGCACATCCTAAAGGACTTGAACAAGAAGGGCAGAGACTTGCAAGAATTTCTTTGCAAATGGATTTACAATATCGCCCTTTCTAAATTTTCATTTGGAAAAGTTTGTTGCAAAGATGTGTTTGTTTTGAAACCAAGGATGCGAAACACAAAGGGAGTGAGAGATTTGGATGACTTCAGAAAGAAGTTGGTTGAACAGGGATTGATTGAAGACAAGTATGAGTTGACTGTCGAACTGAAGGAATGTGGATGCACTTAAGCACCAAATATTGAGCGGCTCCGAGAGCCACAAAAAATATAATTAACATTTATCTTTGCCATAACAAACAATGGAATTGTTACGTTTTGAAGAGTGTTGTAAAGGCCTTCCTAATTTAACCCAGCTTAAACTTTTTAAGCGTTTTGAAGCGTTAAAAAAGTTGGGATTAGAGTTCGATAGTAACTATCACATCTTTTCTACTTTTGAACTTGGGTTTTATTGGGATTATGATATTCGGAGATTAAAATCGCCTTCTTTATCTTTTTGGGCATTGCATAATGCTTCGTTCGAGGTAACTGATCCTAGAAAATATTTCGAGGTGGTAGTTACTGAACTTACTCCAAAAACTAGGTCAGCGCTTCAAAATATTACGACTTTTGGAAAACTATCTTACGACTTCGAAGAAATAAATAGAATAGTTAATGAAAACTTATTAAATCATGAACTTGAGATAGATTCTGATCAAAATTTAGCTGATGCTATCGTTAGCCACACTGGAGGTACGCTTAAATTAGATACTCCGTTAGGGTTAATTCTAAGTCAATCAAGATCACCAAAATTAAAATCTGATATGATTGTGTGGCGTTCATTGGACAAGCCATTTGCTATAGATGGAAAAATAGCTGAAATAGGTGATAAAGGAAAAGTAACCAGAGCCGTATGGTCAACGTCTTACGATCCTATTTCTTCTTACGGATTTGCCATGGCCGATGAAACTGAAAATCATCCTAATGTGTATATGTTGAAAATATTAATTCCTAAAGGGTTTAATCAAGGTTGGTTTGTTGAAAATACTTTTAATGGTGAAGATAATACACTCAAAGAACAATTCGAATATTCAATCTTTGGAGGGTCATTTGAAATGATTAACTACTACGAACAACCAGTAGAGGTTCCAGATTCTGCTGGAAATATCAGTTATGTGTTTACTAGATTTTTTGAACTAATTATGCATTAACAACTTTGGTGGCTCTGAGAGCCACTTTTATTATCTTTTATATTCCCAACAGTCCCTTAGCTTCCGCCAAAGTAGCTTCATCACTTTCCAAATAAGCACTTAACTTCTTTCGCTTGGGTAACGCTAGTTTTTCGTAAATAGCTTTGAATTTCCCGGCTAACGCTTTCTTATTCTCTTCTGGTGTCTTCTTGGGGTCTTTGGTATAACCTAAATCCCGATAGACTTGCTTTTTCTCACTTTCGGTGGAGTCTGAATCCTCTCTCCACACTTTGGCAAAAAGCTCATAAGCTTCGTTCCATGGCTTAGCGGTAATGACCTTCTTCTCAATAGCCTCCAACCCCTCTTCGGAAAATAACTGATCTATGACTGATTTCTTCTTGGTTAGTAAGTCCTCCAAAATGGCCGAAGTAGTAGCGTAAGCTCTCAATCGCGCTTGCGCGGGTTTACCAAGCTTGAACTTGACTATAACGCGATCAATCATAACTTCCAAATCTTCTTCTTCAGTTATAATCAACCCCAACAAAGTCATCAGAGCATAAGAAGCTGGGTTAACTTGTATGGGAATCAAAGCTTTAGGATCCGATGTGTGAAGTACTTCGGTAAGAAACTTTCTGCTAGACTCCTCAGTGAAATCTGAAAAGTGTTCCTTGTCTGATTCAGGAATAGTTTGCAACAACAGATCCTTCAAAGAATCAGCTTCTACTATGCGTTGAGGCTTACTACCCTTAAATAACACAAAAGCTTGCGTAGTATCAGGCACTATCGGCGAGAATAATAACTTTTCACAGGCTTCAGAATAATCTTTGGATAAAGTTAGATTAGCCATCGAGTGAAACGAGGGACGTAAAGGAGGCAAGAATCATTTTCCAATTTCAATTTTATTAATCTAAACGTTCACCCTCTTTTTCTGTAATCACGCCTAAATCTTTTATACTTCCTTCTACCCAGTGATCACCCTCCACTTTTAATATTATAGTTGGCCTATCTGGAAATGTATAAATGACTAGGTGGTCCCATCTCATCTCTACTGAGCATGCAAAAACAAAAATAGCGGGTTTTGGCAAGTTAAACGAGGTTAGTAGTTGGTGAGCCTTCTTCCAAGCGGTGTGTTGATCAGTAGCTAAAAGACGTTGTTCTGGGGTGGCAAAATAACCTAGTGAATCTAGGGAAGTCATTTTAATTAGTCAAAGACTAACTTTATTTATCTTTTTTACCACGCAAACATTATCAATCCATTTTCCAATTTCATTTTCAGCCCCCAACTGCACATTTCGTCAATAACTTCTTTCACAAAAGGCCTAAATGCTGTAGGAATATCACGGCAATCTGTAGGAACGCCAACCAAAGCCGCGCTTTCGCGAAGTTTCTTCTTAATAAATTCTTTGCATTGTGTCTTAAGCACGGTTTTGTGTATAATTGCTATTTCGTCAACAAATTCTTTTCCATCTGGAGTTATTGGAAGGGGTCCAGTAATAGGAACTATAGTAACAGGCCTGGGAGGCGTCTTGGGGGCTGTAGCTAGCTCGGCTACTTTGGCCAGTCCTTCTATTGGAGGGGCCTCTAACCTAATTCTCTTGGGGTTAGACACTTCCATCTCTTCTTCGTTAGAAGCTCGTTTAGGAGATTCTTTTTCGGGTTCTGGCGGTGCTGGGGGGTTGACCGGAGCAACCGGAGCAATTAAAACTACCTCATCTTCTAGCACATTTCTCTTCTTTGGTGGAAAAATAGTGAAAGCGGATACCAATTCGGGTACGATCGGTACAGCCGGTGCTTCCGGGGACTTTTCAGCCTCGTCTTCATCACCTCGATCTTCGACCTCATCCTCCGCTCTCTCTTCGTCTCTCTCTTCGTTCGAATGATCTTCTTCCACCAAACCCTCATCAGGTTCGGCTTCCAATTTCTCTATCAACCCCATCGCGGTCTTATAATGTTCTCTGAGCTTGTAAACAATAGATTTTTGTCCCGCTGTCAGATTACCAGGGCAAGACTCGCCGGCAGGTTTGTTAACGATGTCTCCAAAACGCTGTGACGCATCTTGAGTAAATGTTAACAAATCCCCGAGAGTTTGTCTCTTATTAAAGGAAGAGCCAAGGTTTGCTCGATAATCAAACTGGGTTTTACCCAAGAAGTAATGAGTGAGAGAATTATCGTCCTTTGTCGGAGTATAAGTCGTAGCAACAAGTCCTCTACGTTCTTGAGTTGATTTTCTGATTTTGAAGTAAACTCCCATCCCATCAGAGACGTATTTAGCCAATTCAGAGTAATTGATTTTGTTAGACGGCATTTCTCAACTGAGCGAAAATGAAAAGTAGTCATCTCTATTTTTCAGTTTTCCGAATTTTTGATTTTTGGACCAAGTCCAAAAAAATTGAGTTTGGGTTAGACCTAAAAATTTTTATTCGAGTCAAATATTTTTCTGACCTTCCCTAAACTTCAAATTTTTCTTAATGCGTAAATTTCCCTCTCAGAGGGACGTATATTTTTTCGACTAATTTCGGCTAAAATTTACCGGTACCCGGTCACCCACTCAACTCTTCTAACTTCAAGAACGAAAAGTCCAACAAGTACGAGGCCATCATAGTCACTACAAAAATGGCCAAAGCCCAACCCAAGTACAACTTCCAACTAGGCTGGCCGCCAGCATACTTTTTGGTCAGGTACTGGTCCACCCCTAACCAGAAAAAAGTAAAGGCCCCGTAGACCGCCAGCAAAAATATGGATACTAGTACTGGATTTTTCAGCTGAATTTTCTTTGGTGAGGAGTCCACAACAAACACTGGGTCGTCGAGGGGTATGGTTGACCCCGTCGAGGTAGAGAGGGGAGTCTCTTGGCTTGGGCCCGTCGGTCGGCCGGTCCCGAATCCCTCTACGGCCCTACCTTTTTTTTCCGGGGGCACTGGCCCAGGGCCAAAACCCGGGTAGGCGGGTAGGGAACTTTGATACGACCGAGAGTCGACGCCACCGGCGTACGGCCCTTGGCCGATGGCCGGGTCGTAAGGGCTTCGTCCGATGGCCGGGTCGTAAGGGGCGGGTCCATGGTAAGACTGTCTTATACCTCCTGACCCTCCACCCCCTAGGGGATTTAGAGAGCCGCCGCCCTGACCTTGATTCAAAAATCCGTGAGGGCGGTTTACAGCATAATCCGGAACATACATACTTCCATCGGACCCAGAGGGATATGGGGGCTGCGAACCTCCATAAATATCCCAGGTGGAGTTTTCATACAGAGACTGAGGCGGAGGTTGAAAACGATAACCTATATCTAGAGGAATATACTCTCCAGGATTCATATCTGATACTTTGACATAAGTGAGGTGAGATTGGTTGTAGGCCGCCATCGAACGAATGCGAGAAAGCGAACTACGATAAAATTTTCCCAACCTCGATACTTATTGATGCCAAAAACTTAGAGGGGGAGATACCCATTGATGCTGGCCAAGTAAAGCAAGGGTATGGCTACTAGAGAAGCTATCAAAGTCATCATCAAAATCTTCTTATAGTTCCTTTCTTCACCCTCTTTGGGTTTGAATATTAGATAAAAAGCTCCAAAAAACGTTAATGGAACCACAGCCATGGCTATCATTAAATAAGTGTTGGACTTGCCGCCTTCTGTGCCAGAGGCCGCCGAAGGATCAGGCCCCAGTCGGTCCATAATTTGGTTGACTTTTTCTGAGAAACTGCTCATCGAACGGAGTGAGAGAGGTTTTTTCGAGCGAAGTGAGAAAAAGCCGAATGTCGAATGAAGTGAAAGACGAAGGTCGAGTAAAGTTGCCCCAAACTTCCTTTATGTTTTACATATTTTTTAGGTTCTTAAACTTCAAGGGAAATACCACGTCCACCCCAACTTCAAAGTTAGTTCGTTTTTTCGGTAAGCTACTTTCGTCCACCAATTCAATGAACGAGCCTCTTACTCAACCACCCGCCAAAGAGAAACGTACACCTAGACGGGAAATAGTTTTGACCGGCGTTGTGGCTTCCCTGTTGCTGTATATCAGCATTTGGCAGCTCCTAGATATAATAACTCCAACTAATCGTAAAGCGTTAGTTTATTCTACGTTGGCTGTACTTTCAGCGGCTGTGTTATTTTTCTTGCTGGAAAAATACCCTAAAATATTGGGTTAGTAATATAAAAAGTCAGAAACAACAAATGATTTTAAACTTTATTTCAAGTTGTCCGTCGGTCAAAGCCGACGTATCTTTGGTTCGCTATTTAGATGAACCCATATTTCCCATTTACTCTTCCAAACCCATAGGAGTTATCATAGACCTACCAAGAACCTTGAAACTCAAGAAATTAGGTAAGCGCTTGGCCTCACTTAAAAAGTTAACTCTAATCCAAATTAGGTTGAGTTCATCATTCAAATATGCTGTGACGTCCAAAAAATTATTGACTGTGTTGGTTGATTACCTGACTGAAAATTTCCCTCAAGTCAGTTTGGCCATCGAAGGGTTATCCAGCACCTGGAAAACGCCAGCGGCTTTCGGTTATCTTAGAACGCTGCCGGCCGCGGTAACCACCCACTACTTGGAAAATGAGCTAATTTACGCTGGGTGGGCCAGAGACTTGGGGTCCAAACGGACCCCCTATCCGGTGCTAACCTATCAACCCAAGATCAGAGGGTCGGTCCATGTGGTGTTGTGGGGACCCTACGGCCCGGGAATAGGGTCTTACTCGGTTACTGAAAATGGCTTCGTAATTTCTTTCGTTAGTGAACTACTAAAGGCCGTTAGATATTTTCGGTTGAAAAAAGTTTGGATAGAACTTAGAAATGATGAGGGTGCAGTAACTGCACCCTTTCCCGCTGCATCTATTACTATGACTGGTATCCAAGATTTCGACTTTGTGCCCGGACCTGTGGTCACTGTCCTACCCCAGGCCAAAGGAGAAAAAATTAAACCTTCGGTGTTGGACGCTAGAAAAATTAGGGAAGAATGGGACCGTCAACTTTTTTTATTGGACGGACTTGGGCCGTAAGCTGGGCCGAGGTGGGCCGAAGGCCAGTTAATTTCTCTCAGAGAAATTTACGCTAAGAGAAAATAAAAATTATCAATGAAAATTACGCACCGAGTTTGTCATTTCACATCCAGGTCAACCTGAAAAAATATTTTGGCCCAAACAAAAATTTTCTCCCTCACTAACGTTCGTTGTCAAACTCAGTGCGTAATTTTCATTGATAATTTTTTTGTGTAAATTTCTCTGTGAGAAATTAAGCTAAAAAATTTATGGCCCGGTAGGGTTAGTTCGATGGCCCGTATAGCTACCCGACGCATCAATTGAAAGTCCCACTCCAGAGTCCTGAAAAACTTTTACGTAGACCTGATCGCCCGGCGACATATAGGCGCCTATCGTAGCGTGCTGCGGAGTCGGCTCAAACTGACTGGGGTTGGCCTGAGTGATATCTTCTTTGATGATCTGTTCGAGTCCGGCAAAAGGCTTGTAATAAATTCTGAGATGGCGGCTGCCCTGATTGTTGATCCCGGCTGTCCAGGCTATGTCCGCGATGATAGTAAGTGAGTGAGGAGTATCGGCCGTGTAAATGCCAGTGGCCGTATTCCAGCATCCCGTGTTGTCAAAGTAAGGCAAAACTACTGAATAGGTGTTTAATACGACTTCTGTGGAACTCGGCACGGGCTGAATGGCCGTTCGATGAAGAGAATAGTCCAATACGGTACCGCTGCCTCCACCTCCGCCACCTCCGATGGGTCTCCAAGTTACGGGAAATTGATTGATGCACTCGAAAGTTTTGTTGGTGATAACGTCAAACGCTATTTGTCCTTTGATGCCCCTGGTAGTGGCCAACATATTAGAATTGATGTAAGGTATCCGGAGAACATCGCTAACAGTAACTTCGGCTTTAAGCGCGACTGGTTCTGTGCGAATATTTTCAAAAATGGTGCTGGACATCGACCGAACGCAGTGAGGGAGAGTGAGTTCGAGCGGAGCGAGAACGAAGTGAGAGGCGAGTCCGGGCGAGAACACAAAAATAATATGGTTATCTTATACTAATTTTATTTGGGTATAGCAGCGGCCGCGGAAGCAGAGGTTGAGGCAGCGGTGGTCGAACTAGCTGCCGCGGCGGCAGTAGCCACTCGACCCGCGGTGCCTGTGGTAGCCCCGACGCCCGTCCCCGGAGCTGGTGGGCCTCGGAAGGCCTTGTAAAGCATCATAATGCCCACAAAAGCTATTAATCCTATGCCGGCATATAGCAGTATCGTACCAATACCGCTTCCTTTACCTCCGCAGCTCTTTTTGGCCGACTTGCCAGAGGCTGAGCAATTATCGGAAGTACCGGTGGCCATGTCCGTAGCGCTCATCAGAGTGTTGAAAGTACACGCGCCTTCGGTAGCCCCGGTTTGTGAGAAGTTGATGCCTCCGCCTATGACTGAAGATTGAGCGAAAATGTTGACGTTGTCAATGTCGTTGTATGACCCCAGAGAGCATGACTGACTGACCGAGTTCAAAATATTTTCGTTAATGTCTTGGTAGGTACTAGTCTTGGATACTGAGATGCCGGGCAACACCCCACCAGCAGCCGAAGAGGAATTTTGGGCCTTGAAAAGAACATCCGCTAGCGAGTTTTGTGTGGTCTGATATAGACAATTGGCATTAACGGTACATTGCTGCGACAAATTAATACCCCCAGAAATCACAGAATCTATAAAATCAAAATTTACGTTGGAGATGGTATTGTTGCATTGCACATTACAAGTACCCGCATACTGTTGAGTGATATTGGCACTGGCCTGCTGTACGGAGGTGGCGGAGGAGAGGTTGCCGGTCATTGAGCGACGAGCCGAAGGCGAGGAGCGAAGTCGAACTTCCGAGCGAAGCGAGGAAGTGAGATTCGACCGAGCGAGCGACCGAAGGGAGCGAGAGTCGAGAGAGTACGAGACCTAAACTTAACCCAAAGTCAAGCTCAATTCCTCAACCCCACTTTTATTACCAAGTATTAAATGGAAGACCCAAGATTATTCACCCTCTACCCAGCTAGGAAACCAGACCCTCCTTCATCTAAAACCCTTCTGCCTTCCTACGCTTTGATACCAGTTCTACCCTATTATAGGGCTCCAGAAACCTTTTGGACGCCAGATAGAGTGTATTTGAGAGCACCGGGAAACAAAACTTATGTGAATGCATATTATCAAACTATTACCGTCTTGGATGGGGATGGGCAGTGATCGGATGGACAATAAGTATATTTGGTTCAAACAATCATGTTATTATTCTTTTTAGAAGGTGAAGTTTTCTCTTAGAGAAAACTATTTTTATTAATTTCTAGAGAGAAATTAAACTAATTAATGATACCAGGGAACCACCAGGCTTCATTAGAAAATATACCAACAGATAGATTTAGTTGAACGGTCAAATGAGTAATTAAATAACGATACGTTTGATAACGCTCGCAATATCTTGAATAGTTCTCTGATGAATGCAAAAATTTGAAATTTTCAGGAACTTCATATTCGTCTGGCCTTTTTGGTAACGGAGTTATAAAAATTAAAGGATTGTTAGAACAATCCAATGATTCCAATCCATTCGGTAGCGATGAAAGAATTTGAAGCTGATTATTAGAACAATCCAACGTTTTCAGCCCATTGGGTAATTTTGGAAGGGTCCGAAGACGATTATCATAACAATGTATCTCTTCTAGTCCATTAGGTAGCGTTGGAAGAATCTGAAGTTGATTATCATAACAATACAACTCTTTCAACCCGCTAGGTAAATCTGAAAGAGCTAGAAGTTGATTACCATCACAACATAACGTTTCCAAAGTTTCCGGTAGTGTTGGAAGGGTCTGGAGATAATTAATAGAACAATCCAATAATTTCAGCCCATTTGGCAGTATTGGAAGATTTTCTAGTTGATTATCGCTGCAATTCAACTCGGTTATTCCATTTAGAGAGTAAATACTAATATTTCCATCAACGTCATAACATTTCAGACTTGAATCCAAAATTTCCAATTTAACTAAATCTTTATATGATATGTCTAAACTCATAACTAGCTAACCAGGTTTTTGATTTGAATTGTCATTTTTCTCTGAGAGAAAACTTTCAATAATGCTCCCAGTGGGGATCGAACCCACGACCTCAGCGTTATAAGCACTGCGCTCTAACCAATTGAGCTATAGGAGCTTAATATAGTAAAATAAAGCTTTAAGAGTACTTTGGGTCCTAAAGAACCTTAAGTTTAGAAAAAATGAAATATGAAATATGAACTCGCGACTCTTTTTTAGTTTAACATGGCCACCTATACTACTGAAATTCACCTTCATTACGAAAATGAATCTGAACAAGATAAACCATTCGCCGATTATACCCTAATAGTAGAAATGGCAGGATTTAGAGTACTCAAATTAACTCCAGAACTAGTTACGTTTGATTTTGATCCAAGTGAAAAGTCTGGGTTGCTCGGAAATATTTCTTGGAATCCCGAAGGGGTCACTTGCATTTTACAAGCATCGGGAAAGGGAGATGGCTATCGCGCCATACAAAAATTTCCGCTAGATGATTCATTTTTTAGAGTAATTAAGTTTTGGAAACAAATTCATGCTTTGACTTTGGTATCGCCCTAATTTTCCATTAACAGAACTCTCTTAGAGAGATCTTCAAGTTTTAAGATAAAAACCAAATCTTAAAATAAAGTTTTATAACTGAATAAAGCTTAGAGATGATAAACTGTGATGGGTGTGATACTTCTGTGCTTAGTTATATTTCGTGTAAGTATTGTACCGCGCACTACTGTCGAGATTGTTGCAAAGAATATCTAAACAAAGTTGGAGCTTACTGGATGCATCCAGATGTAAAGAAATGCAGAGAATGCATCATTAACGAGAAATGCGAATTAGAAAGAAAGCTTGGGATGTGTAATAAACTTCTCAAAGACTTGGAAAGTAAATAAACGATTAGATAGAACTCTCTTAGAGAGATCTTTAACTATTAATGATATGGAACAAAACTTTTCCAATCTTTGATGTCGTAATTACTGGTTACACCAAGAGTAACATCATTCAGGGGATCTTTCTCATCTTTCTTAGTTTCCAATCCAGTATCAAATGGTTCTTCTTGCCAAATAATAGTTTCTATTTCCCATGTAGGAAAACAATCTGTTTGTAAAATGCCATAAGTTTCTAATTCCATAACCTCGCCATTTGACCCAGATAGTCTAACATAAATCTTTTTATTAGGGGTTAGGCCCAAATTAATAGTTCGCTGTTTTGAATAAACCAAAAATGGTCCATCTTTTGGTGGACGATCACCCATTTATCATACCAAACTATTTCTCTAGTAATTTACTTCCCCGCCCTAGCCGACATTTTCCATACGAAAAACATCATCAACCCCACTCCCAGCAACCCCATAGCTATCCAAAAAACGGTGCTGCTTAACTTACCCCCACTAGACCCCGCCCCCGGGCACGCTACGGGAGTGGCCAGCCCAGAGGTAGAATCATAGGTGAAACAGGTCTGACAATTGGTAGAAATATCAGGGGCGTTTATGCCTGTAGTAATATCAGCAAAGTAACAGGCGCACGGCTGACTGGCCGAACATTGCCCACAAACCTGTTTTATGCTAATATTTCCACCAATGGTATTAATGTAATTGGCAGTGACATTATCTATTACACACTGTGTAGCAGAGCATTGTTTAGCTGGCTGGCTGGCGTTTCCAGATCCTATGGGTACTGCTCCCGGGAAAGAACAGGTACTTTGGCACTCTGTAGGAATAGCTGATACGTATTGGCTGGGCTGGAGAAAGCAACCGCACAACTGCATCGGAACTACCCCCTCGGGGTCATACTGTCTACCCGGCAGCCCTGCGTACAACGCAGGATTAAGGTCGGCCATGGTGGGTACCCTACCCAACGGTTGGGTTGATGTGCAGGCCGCCTTGAGAAGTGGGTCACATAACCCAGGATATTGGGCGCACATACCAGGTATCTTGGAAGCGAAATAAGTGCTGTCAAAAGGGGTTCCGTTATCCTGAAAATAGCTTTGGACCGCGGAAAAAATAAAATCAGCGCCACAAGTAGCGCCAGCTGGGCAATTGTTGGAGTCAACTACCGACGCGGTGGCGCTAGCGTATTGGTCGCACATCCCCGCTAGTCCTTGAGGTGCCTGCCAAGTGTTGTTAAAGTTGCCTATGCACTGACTTTTCATAAATGCTTGGCAATAAGCGGGAGATTCTGCACACACGTTCGGATTGCAAGTCCCAGAGTCCGAAGCAAAATTAGTACAGCACTGTATGGCGTTGGCGGGGTTCGAGCTTAGGGAAGGCCATTCAGAGGGATAAATAGTCGGCCAGGTGGATTTGTAGTTGGAAATACACCCAGAAGGTACTCCATAATATGCACAGCCGCTAGTATCCCCTATAACTGGGCACGTCAGATCACCACTGGGGTCTGAACATTTTGCGTCCAAAGGAGATACCCACCCCTCGGGAATGCTATACATTGCTGGTCCTAGCGTATAATTACTCGGAGCATCAGAAGTATGCTCTATGATGATGCCGTAGTTGATGTCTCCAGTTATTTGCGTAGCATTTCCACTGGAATAATTAGCATATTTGCTAATATCAATAACGTCTGGTCTTCCACATTGAGTGTACGGAGTACCCATACTTAATAAAAATGAAATACTAGTTTGGTTTAATAATAAAGTGAAGTGCGGTTTTTGCCTTTATTTCACCCTTCTCGCTTTTGCTCCCTTCGGTCGCAAAAGCTCGCCACTCGAGAAATTTCCCTCCCTTCGGTCGGTCAATCCCTCTCGTATGGCCCATTATGGTGAATTTAACGATCTTTTTTCCACCAGGCAAGAAATAGTACATGAAGGTATTACCAGAATAAGGCCTTCCGGTGACGACGACGTCGCCGAAGGCGGCGGAGGCGGAGGGGGTGTTTTTGACGTCGAAGGTGGCGGAGGCGACGACGGATATTCTGACTCCGAAGGAGAATTAGTGGGTGGAGGCGAAGCTGAGTACTCTGACGGCGGCGACGACGACTCGGACGACGTTGGGCCGAAATTCGTCTCGTCCTATGCTGACCGCGAGAGGGTCAGCGCCGCAGGCGGGACATCTGATCTTAGATTGAAGACCCCGGCCGAAAAAGCCAAACAAAAGTTAACAATGGTTTTCGATACGGAATATTTTTCCTCTTCTGATACTAGGTTGGTTGACAACCTGGCAACCGCTTTCGGAGATAGATTACCTACGTTTAATCTTCACACCCTAGCGGCCACGGCCGTCTGGATAACTACTGAACACGCCGAAACGGATAAGGTCTTGGGAGAATATTGCAAAGCCAAAAGAATAGACCCCGCTGATCTACTTAGGTATCAAACCATGATTGGGCCCAAATTAAGAGAAGTTAGGGCTGAACAATCGAAAAGGAGGTAACTAGTTCACTTTCGGTAGTTGATTAAAATTTCTCTCAGAGAAATTAAATTAGTGATGGAAAAACACATTACTTTGTTAAAACAGTTCTGTATTGGAACAGTTATGATCGAAGAGCAACTTAGGATGGCTTTACCTGGTAGTGGTTCTAAATTACTTTCTGAGTTGTGGGACAAGGATTTTGATTCGATTCTAACATTAGCCAAGGCGACTTTGGTTAGATATGACTCTCTGGGTGTTGAAATTTTTAACATAGAAACTATGACAACAATAAGAGAGTTATGCTCCCAAGATAGTGTATGGAATTTATAGTCAAAAGTAAATCTCTCTCAGAGAGATTTTTATAGGTTTTTTGATTTTTTCTTTTCGCTCCTCGCCCTCGCTGCGCTCGGTCACTACCACTTAATAGGAGCTGCATAATCCATTTCATCGTCGCCTTCCACTACATCTGCCCATGATTTGAAGATGAATGCTTCTTGGGCTACCACTTCTACTTCAGTGGAAGGAGTATCCGACCTGTCGGACTCAGAGTCAGAAGATAGCCCAGAGTCCAATGACTCGGCCAACTTTGAGGTGTCGCCGGTGTCGGTGTCCGAATCCGCCTCAGAGTCCGTATCGCTGGCCACCGCTGCCGCTGCATCAGAATCCGATGATACCGCTTCCGCGTCCGCGTATATTTCTTCTGAAATTTTAGTGGGAAGGTCTTCTCGGGGCACCGTGGCTATTATTCCCACATCATTTTGTCCAGGCTGATCTTCTAACTTTGGTGGAGCTATAACCTTTCTGGGCAAGTCGGCCCTGGGGTTGACGGGAACATCCACCATCTTGCTAGTGAATTTTAGCTGCATCATTTCCACAAAAGCATCATCCATTCGTAGGCGTCGTTTCTTGCCCTTATTTTCAGGGTCGTCCCCCACGGTAATCATAGGCAAGTCCCAATAAGGCAGAGATTTGTCCTCGTAATAATTGGCTTGCTTTTCAGGGTCGTTGGGAGGAATAGTAGGGATAATGGTGGGAAGATTGCCGGGTGCGGGCAATTCCCCATAGCGGCACATCAACACCCAAAAGTTAAGAATGTGGCAGTGATGTAACCCCCAAGGTGATCCTATGTAGCGGGTGTAGATTTCTTCCTTGACTTCATCCGACAACGGAGTCTTATTAGCCTTTTCTGAACATACTTTTCGCCTAAAAACGTTGGTGGAAAGTCGGCCTCCTCCCATCAACCATGCCCTATAGGCGTTAGCCTCCTTAATTTCTCCTTTCTTGGAGGGATGGATAACTGTGGGTTCCAACATCGCTAGGATAGCGTGTTGTTCTTGAACCGATATGATGGTCCACATCCTAAAAACCAACTTTCGGGATTCTGGGTCTCTGGTGACATATCCACACACCAACGAAGCGGGATCATCCTTATCATAAGACTTTCGGTTGCTTTCCCGTGGCATAGGACGCCCTTCAGCTAATTCTAGCCTCAAAGTCATAGGATCGAATTCGGCCCGACCTGAGCTCTTGGCAAAGCAAGCCTCCCCTGCGAAAGCATCGCGGGTGGGTAAGGCCGACTTGCTCGATGTCACCAACGAATAGGTGCCATGAAAAATAGTTTCTACTTTGAAACGTTTATCGTGGTCCGATAGCTCATCATATTCCTCTCTGGTTATTTTGGTCCTGCTTTCGGGCGAGTTTAGCCAATATTCATACTCGCCGTTCTTGGAGGGAGTAATTAATTTGACTCTTCGAATGACCAGACCTCCCAAGCGAGACCGACATATATCCCTGACTCGTTGGAGGGACGGTGGGTCCAACACCCTAACTTGGGTGGTTTTGAAGAAAGAATAAGTGTCTGATTTTTCAAACGGAACCACACCTTCTTGGACCTTTGGTCCCTTGGTGTAGGGACGTTTAGGGTCGTTGGGCTTCCAAAGTGAATACTTGGCTGTCGAAGAGCCAGCCAAGCGCGAAGAGTACGGAGACCGAATTTCACGAGGAAACCCACCCCTACCTTTCGTTGCCGACGAACGTGGAGAATGGACGGATCTAGCGGTGTTTCGTTCTTGGGGTGGGGGTGGGCCCTTTTTGAAAGACCGCTTAGCAGGGGCTTTTAGACCGGATAGAGATTTTAAGGCCGATGGGTTCATCTTACTAATACGGCCAAGACCCTTAGCTGATTTTATTTTTTCTCCCCGGTCCAGGTCGACTAAAATTTTTCTCGACCACCGAATAAAAAAGAAGTAAAGAAAAATAAGGATGGACACCCTCAGAAATTTTCTGTTCGGCGCTCCCAAACCCGCCCCGAAAAAGGGGCCCAAGATCCGAAATGGGTTAGCCAACGTCAAAGACATAGCTGAGTGCTGCAAAACCACCAAAACGCCATATCCTATTGGTGATTTGATATCTATTTATCGAATTATTTGGTTCCATCGAGACAAAGGACCTTTTGGCAATATAGAGATAGACCTGGAGAGATCTACCCCCAGAAACCCTGTAATATTTTTAACTACCACTAACTGGAAAGAATCGTTTGGCCATATTATTAGTTATGATGTTAGTGGAGCATTAGGCGAGATGGGTTTTGGTCACCCATCTTCTCAGCGAGCTATTTTAGATCAATTGGCCCTTAGGATCAGCGAAACGAAAATTACAAATAAACCTAATCCTCCAGTCGCTCGTTTGACGCTTTCTTTACCCAAAGAAAGCCACTTAGAGCTATTTACAGAGTGTGATGACCCCGATTTGGAGATCTATCGGTGTTCTGGGCCGTCAGCTCCTTACACATTTCGAGTGGGAATGTCTGGTCGAGCCGACGACGCTAGCTACCACTTAGCGATGATTTTCGCCACCAGGGCGCTGTCAGACCCCAACGTAGTGAGGGTTAGCGTGTTAACACTAAAGGAACATCTAGCAAGGCCGGTTATTTATCCTAGAGTTGTTCTTGATCTTACCCATCGCGCTCCTCTTCCTCAATTCATTGAATCTCTCCACCTTTTATTAGAAGAAAGTGAGTTTAAAGAGGTGCTAGACGCCCAAACCTGCGCTAATCAACCAGACAGCTGGTGTTCAGTAGGCATGGCCAAAGCTTATCCAGCTGGCCTAGGAGTGTCCGCTTCGGTGGGAGAATGCATTTTCACGATTTCTGGACCTGAAGCAGAAGATCTAAATTGGGGTCCGATGGGGGCTTTTGGGTCTACTCACCATCCTTTAGTTTGGTGGCCTAATAGTGCTGACGGCAGTCAGAGGGGCTCCGACTCGTCGGAGAACTACCGGAAAGGGGAGCATCTCGGTGAATTGTTGGTAGCTACCAAACAAGATATTGAAAACGTTAAAGGATACGTAATAGATTACGGCTGGGTACCCAGATCAACCGATTTAGAGAGATTAGTGCTTCACCCCGCTTATATGGAACAAAAGATACGAGAGGCCGCCGAGGCTGGCATAGTTATTGCGGGGGGTGATGGAGGTGACGGAGGCGGCACCGGACCTAAAGCTGTTGTGCTGTCTGTGGATACCATCGATCCTAAATTTGTGGTGGTTAAAACTAAAGATTTCACAGTCTATGAAAACAGACTGTTTAGGTTTGGGTTTATCAAAGGATCTATTTTGGAAGTTAGTTACGTGTGAACGAGAGAGCGAGTGGAAAGTTTCTTCTAAGAAGAAAGTAAAATTGGGAACTGAAAAGGTGCTTGCTAACGCGAATAAAGAATGAAACCTAATTTGAATGGTATTAATTTGAGTGGTAAGGGAATAACCAAACTGGAAATAGTCGATTTTAATTTGATAGCTCATGGGGTTAAAACAAAAATTTATTCACTACAAGGAATCACAATTTTGTTTTGTGATGACAATGAACTTACTTCTATTCCATATTTATCAGGATTAGTGGGTTTAGATTGTTCGAATAACAAACTTTTATCTTCCAGAATTACCAGACACGTTAAAGAAATTAAACTGTGCTGGTAATCTCCTCAGAGAACTCCCCGAGTTACCGAAGGGATTACAATACTTACAATGCTCTCATAACGTACTCGAAACCATTTCTAACTTACCTGATTCGTTATCAGAGTTATATTGTTATAATAATAGGATTGCATTTCTGATTTTGCCTCCGTTATTAACGAGTTTAGGATGTTCTTTTAATGATTCTTTATTATTCGTGAGTCCTTTAACTACGAGACCAAACAAATATTTGGTTCCTAATAATTTAATCGAACACAAAGAATATAATTATGCTCGCTATTACGAACAATATTCCACATACAAATATCTGATTACGTTTCTAACTCTAACTTTAGGAGTATTTCCGTTGGTCGTTACCAACGATTTATGGTTATTTTGGAAGAAATAATCCAACTAATTTCTCAGAGAGAAATTAAAGAAAAGTGAGAATATAAATCTATTTATTCTTTCTTTTCAAGAATGAAACTCGATATTAAAAACCAAGGAATAAAAAGAATCAAAATAGAAGGTTATGTTTTAACAGTTTATGGTAAAGAAACTTTCAGTTGTTGCATAAAAGGATTAACGGAATTAAACTGCTCTGATAACGAGCTTATTGAACTTCCCGAGTTGCCAGAGACTTTGTTGATCTTGGATTGTTCTGATAATTATCTCGAAATCCTTCCCAGATTACCCAAGTCATTGGAGAAGTTATGGTGTGAGAATAACAGAATAGAATCTCTTCCTAGATTACCAAAATCGCTAAAAACGATGATTTGTAAAAACAATCTCATCAAAAAATTACCTACCATACCAAAATCATTAAAAGTGTTATCATGTTCTGTCAATAAATTGAAAAGCTTGCCTATTTTACCAAATTCATTAAAAACACTAATTTGTTACAATAATCAACTTTTAACTCTAAAATTACCAGATTCTATTGAAAATTTAAGTTGTGCTGAAAATCCATTGATATTTATTGCTCCTTTGCACGTTAGACCGGTATTTTGCGTTGTCCCTTCGTGGTTAAAAGACAACCATCACCCAAATAATTATTTTATATACAGGCAACAGTATTTGGTATATAAATATCTAATTACGTTTCTAACTTTAAAGTTAAACACGACTCCAGTTATCACTACCAACGATTTATGGTTATTTTGGAAGAAATAATCCAACTAATTTCTCTTTGAGAAATTTCCGTTTATTACTTATAGCTCCAACGTAGTGTATCCTCTCCATGGATAATCCTTTCTATTTTCAATCAACAGCAACGCAGCCAATACTAATTCATGTCCAAATGGCTTTTTAGTATCATTGTATAACTCAATAAATTTACTTCGAATCATTTTATGATTATCGTCACTCCCTATCCCCAAATCATATCCATCATATCCCACAATCTGGATATTAACTCCCTTTTCTCTTAATTTTACTAACGTAGCATAAGCTTTCGTTTTCTTGGCTAGTCTTTCGTAGTAAGTACAATACACCTGCCTAGATTCAAAATAACTTAACTTAGCTTCTTTGCCGTCAGGCGTAACCCATATAGAGTATTCCGGAATGTTTTTGGAACCACTAGCGGATTTGGCCGCCGGTTTATGGCGATGAGGTATTGGGTCTCGGTATGCTCGCACTCTCGTGGCGTACCATTCTTCTGTTGGATTTCCGTCGTCGTCGATTTCTGAAGGAAACACTTTGTTAAACTGATGTAAGTTTTCTATGTTCAAAGCCTCTGGAAGATCAGGCTGAGTATGTTTAACAGGTCCTAGGGACATAGGCGATAGCTCTGGCATTCCTAAACCATCTTTTCTATTACCGTGTTTGAAATTAGGAAATACTTTGCGATAGCCTGAGTGGTCTTCTGGGGCGGCCATCATCCGCAGCTTAGTTACTATGACATGACCTTTCCTACCTTCTGATAAATTATCCTCAGCGGCCGTATCTATTTCTATAGTTTCTCGAGCGTATTTGACGCTAGCTAGTTTATTTTTCTCTGCTAGAGAACGCTTTGGAAGAGGGGCTCTAGTTTCGGGATCTCTAGCATGAACTCCGCATGACAGCCTGCCCTCGGAAGTCACCAACCAATAAGCCTTATTTTTGCACTCTTTACCACTGGGTAAAATAGTGGGGCAGCCCACTTCACCATAGTAGGTAGTCGTCGCCATTACGATGGGTTTTCGGAAAGAATTTCATTTTCCAATTTTACTCAAAGTACACTTGCTCTATGCACTTATAATATTCTTCGTCAACATCATATTTGTCTCGGCACGCTAATTCTTTGGTAGTATATTTTCCGGCTTTGATAGCATCCATATACTTTTTCTTATTAATTTCGAATTCCGAAGAACCAGGAGTACCGAATTTGTCAATATGACTTTTTCGCTGTTTCTCTTTCTTAGTAGCCTTCAAAACTAGAATAGCGACCGCTATAAAAAGAAGTTCCGCTAAAAGGAGAGTGGTAAAAGTATTCATCGACCGAGCGTAGCGAGGGAGTCGACCGAAGGGAGGCAAAAAGTTAGTCTTAAAAACTTAATGATTAAAATCTTTTGCTCTTAAGTTAGCCCAGTAACACACCAGCTAGGGATGACTTTTACCACTTTGCGGATATCTGGTTTCACATACCAAGAACTTAGAGACCGATTAGATCTAACAGGAATTTCAGCTCAAATTAAATCGGGTCGTAATTATTTTACTCTGAAAGTACGTCCAGACGATTCTGAGTTAATCAAAACATGGAATGGGGAAATTTCTCACACCTTGGATGGGTTGTCTATCATATCCGTATACATACAACCACCCACTGGAAGCTTGACTCTAGCTCAGGCTAAAATTTACTTGACTTATTTCGAAGGCTGCCAGATTAAGCTCAGGCTAACAGAAACTAATTTAACTAATTTTAACGTAGATAATTTTGACTATTCCGTTTCGCCCGTAGATCGTTTAGTTACTTTCACCAAAATAGACGTCCTTAAACGATATGTTAATGTTAAGTGGCCTCATTATCTAAAAACTCATATTAACTTCCCAGATCCGCACCAAATTCGTTTTAGACTCCCATCCTTTGGTGAGCGCTCCGAAAGGAGCGAGCTGTCACCATTATTAGCTAATTTAATAGAAACACATCCTTCCACTCCCAAAGGGTGGAAAGTCATCGGCACTAACGTGTGGAGATTCCCTCCAAGTGGTATTCGAGACTTGATAGATGTTTTTGTTAACGAGGGGGAGGGGGATGACCGAGTGGACCGAGGCGAGGTTGAAGATCCGGTAGCTGTTAAAAAGTCCCTAGTAAATATGGGATGCAAGATTAAAAATTTATTTAACGCTAAAGTACCTTCTAAACTAATCAAAGGAGAAGATTTTAGTAAGATAGATTGGGTTCAATGGGGCATGGATACGTTAGAGATGGGTGTCTAATTTGGTTGGTAAAATTTTTCTCGAGGAGAAAAAATTAAAAAGAAGATTAAGAAACGAAAAATATAACAATCTCAGATGAACGTTCACATTGCACAATTTCAAAATCGGGTAGCTTTGGCCGCGGAAAATACAAAGATAGTAAAAGAACAAGAATTCATTCGTGTTGTTTCAAAGAAAGTAGCAGATGCTTTCAAAACCGCCGAAGAGCATTTTCGTCCCACTCCTAGCTACACCACTACTTATGATCCTTCTGAAGAAGTTGATTTTTTGAATAAGCTTGGAATTATGAATGTGGTTGCCAGGGCGAGAGTTGAAACCAAAGACTACATCGTCATGTTTAATTTCAGAGAAGATTCTGTTGAGCCCAATACAGAATATGGAAAAATTCTTTACTCTCTGGCTATTTCTCTCTCCGCTAAGCTTATGGATCACTTCTTCCACCCTGTGATAGCGGGTTTGGAAAAAGGAACGACGACCTTTGTTTTTAAGTACCCTGTGCCAGATTTTGTTTTAGGACTGTTGAAATCCTCTACAACTCGCGCCGAGGTGAAAGAAGTGAGCGGTGTGTATCATTTGTATGTGTGGATTGAGTAAAAGTTTATCTCAAAAGTTACTCCTAGAGTAACTAATTTAACCCTCGCTACGCTCACTCATTTCCTAAGTATCTCCTGAACCTTTTCCCACAACCCTTCTTCTATGAATTTGGATCTCAAAAGCATAGTGGCTTGTGGAAAAGTGTATAACTCTTTCTTACCAAAAATAGTCTCTTCCACGGGGGAATGAACCCCGGTATCAGAGTGCTCATCTCCCCTTCGGTAGTGTTCGAGTTCATGGGGCATGGTAGAATCCGCATCGAAAAACATATTAGTGAAAAATTTGGACTTGAGGTTCAACGCAGCTTTATTTGGATCTTCGCTATCCAAAAACGTACGATAGTCCTTCAACCCATCTTCTATCTGATAGGCTTGGATGAAAATATTAATAGTGTTTTGAACCGGAGAGAAAAATCCCAGCACGGTAGACTTTGGATTAATTACCACTTCTATTTTGAGGTTTAGTTTAGTGGAAAAGTACTTGATTAGGAAAATAGAGTAGACTTGGCCATAAGCTTTAATCCAATTAACTAATTCCGGAGGGGCTTTTTGGTCTTCTGAAATGTTTTCAGCCGAAGTAACAGTTTGAGGAATATTAGCCTCGCCCTTATTCTTTTTGTAAAACCAAACGGCTATGGCACTCTCTACTGAATTTCTTAGCACTTTCGTTTGGCCCTTTAGCCCTTCCGATAATATTTCTCCGGCCTCTCCTGATAGAGTTTTGATATCGCTGGCTATTTTTGTTCCGATGATATCGTCATCGTAAGCGTGACCAATTTTAATAATAAGATCTGACACGTTAGAACCTAGTCCATTGAAATTATAAAAGCCCATAACATATCCAGAAGCCCCCGGTTGATAGTTACTCCACCCATAACCGCTAGATGGAAGTACCTGGCTAACTGGAGCCGAAGATAAAGTGTGACTAATATACCTCGCTCTTCCGGTGATCTGCTCAGCTAAAAAGTTTATAAACCTGGCATCGGGTATGAATTTAGCTATGTTGGGAGATATATTCACCCTAGAACGTGAATGTACAGGAGTATAACCTTGGTGTTTGAGATTAACAGTAATGCCATAAAAATCATTGGCGTCTTCCTTAGCTGAAATAAAAGATGATAAATGTCCCAAGGGAATACCTTTGGTGCACATTACCCCCGGTCCTTGACCTCCTCCGAACACTTGGTAGTACTCGGCATCAAAATAAAGCTTACCTGAAAATGGCGGTAACACTTCGCTGTTAAGGGTAATAGGGATTTCCAAAGGGGACGAAATAATTACGCTTTCGATATAAGAGATCATGGAACTAGCTATCGACATACTTTCGTCTCGACTAGAGGTAGGAATATAGGCTCTGATGGTAGTTCCCTTTGGTAATTTGGCGTTCGTAAAAATCCTTCGATTAATATTCGTTACTCGGTGGTCATTATCTCTTTCGGGGGTGTCAAACATAACCAGCGGAGTACCTTTTCCATCATAGGTCTCTACAGTCACCATACTGGCTCTTCGGTAGATATTAAAGAAGCCGGTACCCATTTCCCCAGTTTGTAATTCAGAAGGAGTTTTGGTTGATAGGAAAGGAATGCCCAAGTGAAAGAATTGATCTTCATTCATTCCAACAGGGTCTCTAATTTCGTATAGTACCATCTTTTTGGATGGCACCACTTTAAAGTCGATTCCCCCTGGCGTCGAGGTACCTCGAATAGCGTCTACCGAGTTTTGAAAGGTTTCTGTTATCACGGCATCTACGTAGGACTTGGTTGTAGCTTCATTAATAGCTATAGATAAGATCTGTAATTTGGGTTCCGGTCCTTTGGTAATCAGAGAATAAAAGTTCAGCCCCGAGTAGGGTATTCGAAATAAAGTACTAATAAGATCTGAAACTTGAAATTCGGCCAGGGGTTTTTGATAGATGGGTTTGGGTATTTTGCTTAGGGTCAAAGTCTTCTCAGTTTTGATTAATAGTCTGTATTTGATCACTAGTCTATCTAGAGCTTCCAACCCAGAGTAGATGTTAGCTGGTTTGCTTAATAATATTGCGCCGGTGTACGCAGATCTGTTTTTCCAATACTCTATTAGCCGTCTGGGGTGAGATACCAGAGAACGTTTAATGGGTTTGATATCTTCTAATATACTGGTTACCATCGATTTAGAAATTTCCAATTTAGGTAAATTTTTACTTCTAATTGGAAAAGCCAAATTTCGGACTACTATTTGAACCAAGCCGGACATAACAGATAACGTCAAATAATATTCCATAAAGTCGTTTGTTTCCGGAGTATTTACGTTCCATAATGAAAGTTTATCAAAAATTACAAGCCAAGGAAATACGGATAGCTCTTTGGAACTAGCATTTTTGCATATCCAGATAAACATATCTGAATATAATTCAGCTATCTTAGTCTTCATTTCAATCGATGGAAAAAAGATAAAGAGTTCTTCTTTAGCGTTTCCATATTCGTATTTTGGTATCATTTTTGATAATCTAGATAGAACAGCTGTCATCATGATATAAAATCTTTGATTATTCCCATATATTCTATAAATTTTATCTACAACACCGCGAAGGCCAGGTTCCCAATCCAAAGGCATTTCATAATACGCTTCCTTGGATTTCACAGCTCCAATAACGGCTACAACCAACGCTAATTGATCTTTTGTAGCTTTTGCCAAATCGTCTTTGCCTAATTTCTTGATAAGAGATTTTACACTACTTTCACCTACAGCCCATAATCTCCGCTCTTGAAATGAAGCTTCTAAGCGGGATTGCCAGTTATTGTGCTTCCTAAACTCGTTAGGAACAAACAAATAAGTATTGGTGCCAGCGAACGTAACGTCTTTTACCTCCCCAACCGAAGAGTAAAAAATAACCTTTACGCCAGTCCATATCTCCTTTTCTATCTTAGCGTGCTTATCCAACCAACTTTCTACTTCGAAAGTAGAAAAGAAATTAGAACCTACTACTTTTGGATCTATGGTTTTATAGATGGAAAGATAGGCTCCAGGCACTATTATTTTCAGCCCCTTTCTATACTGGTCCAGAGCAGAGTCTAAAACCCTAGCATTTTCCTCTGAGGAAGTGAAAGCTGAGTAAGCTCGGACTAACCGTTCCAAGTCTGATAAATTTTCAAACCCGGGAGCTATAATGTTGATAACGTCAGAAGTAATCTTTTTGCGAGTTTCTGAGTCTAAAATGAAGTCATCTCTGCCTACCGGTAACCTGGTAGTAGAAGGAAGTGATAATATAGCCTCCAAACTTCCTTCCCCGGTTGACCATCTACCTATGATAACGTCACCGATAGTGATAGTAAGTGCAGAACCTTTAATGGAAACAACCCGACTTGGTAGCGATGCATCAGCTTCGCGTTGCTCACCACCCACTATCATCTTAGTAGATACTGAAGCCACCAATAATCCAGAAAATAGGATATGAAGCGGAATGCCAGTCGCGCGGTCTTCGAAACACAACACTGAATATTTTTGAAGGTCATGTACTTTGAAAAATACTGGTTTATGGTCTTGGGTAATAGAGGTGAGGAAAAGCTGAGGCACTAACAAATTAATTCCTTGTACAAATACAAACTTTGTAACCATTTTACCAGCACTACCGATAGCTAATTCTGTCTGTGGAGTATCAGGCAAATATAATTTAATGGCTGCTCCAGTAGATGGCACTTTGGACTCCAAAGCTATTTGTACGTCCAGACGAAACGTCTGTGCTGACGGGTCATAAGTAATAATAGCCAAATAGCACTCTCCAGGTGAATAATTTTCTATTTCCAGTCTAGAACCAGGTATCATTACCCAATAAAGCATAGAGAAGAATCCCATGCCAAACTTCCCTATTCTCCTTTTAGGAAAATAAGCGTCTATGCTGTTAGCTATGGGCTCCATGAAAGCCTGAGTGGGGTCTGCAAAGATTCTGGTGGCGGCCACTTTGATAAGGGACTTGGCTATTTTGCGGCCGTAGAGGGTACACCCGTCGCTAGGAGAGGGAGTAATTAAGGACTCTAAATCCAAGTTTAGTCCACAAACCAAAGTAGAAATATCAATTCCGTGTAATCCACCAACACTAGAAATTAATTTAGCTAACTTGGTAGGTTGAGTATTTTTCCCTACTATGACGTTTTTCATATTCATCGGATCTACTCCGTGCACATAAAATAATCTACCATTAACCCTTTCTACCTGCTCTTCGGGCGTTCTTTTACGTATTTTCTTTTCTGTGAAGTATTTTGAGACTTCTTTGGAGCATCGTTTACCGGCTAGGCCTATTTGAATATTGGTGTAAATTCTGCCCCCAGCCGGAGGCAAAACATAAGGGGTGCCCTGGACCCAAAAGCCAATTTCGATGTCGTCGGGGGACCACTGCATACGAGGAGACCCGACTGAAAGGAGGGTCGACGAGTAGTGAGCTTTTTCGAAGCGACCGAAGGAAGCTAGAAAAAGCGAGAGACGAGAGTCGAGCGAAGCGAGACCCTACCGACGAGTTTATCAATCGCACAATTTTGCTTATAAGTTAGTCTAGGACTAACATCACCAACATTCGTTTTCATTCATCCTCTTCTGATTCGTCTTCGTCTTCTTCTTTAACATATCCTATTTTTACAACATACTTCCACTGTTCTGAAGTAACACAATCCTTGAATAAATTTGTGGGACCGATGCCGTATTTTTGATAAAGATCAAATGTTTTCACGTCAATAACTCCTTCGAAGAAATAAGACCCAGCTCCTGGGTCATATCCATCTAGTTGTTGGAGAAGAAATTCTAAACTTTCGAGATCGTTTTTGAGGCGATCGATAAGCACTCGAGTGTGAAAACATATTCCTTTTAACTTTTCAGCGTTTTTTGCGAAAATAGCTTTGATAGCTCTTTGGTCATTAATTTCCAACTTTGAATAATCAAAACCTTTTCGCCATTTTTTAATATTGGTTGTCATCGCTAAAGTTTTATTTTTTGGAATAGGAAATTCAATTTTTATCCAACACTTCACACCACATTCCCCCACTCGCCTCAGCCACTCCAACAGTCCACCCTCCAACTATTCCTTCGTACTTTTCTTCTAATTTCCGAAACTTCATAGCTATGGTGACGTGAGGATACCACACTTCAGGTCGATGATATAAGGATGTTGAAAAGATAACTTGATTTCGAGAAGAATACAACCAAATAGGAAAGTCGTCCTTCTCGCGCTGAGAAGCGTCAAAGCAACCGAAATCGTTGAAGAATCTATTTAGCAGTTCCCGTCTAGCGTTGATAATACCTTCGTTTATTTCCTCGGGCCTCAGATTAGCCACGTGAAACTTTTTCTTGTAAAAAATCTGCCACACCCCAAATTTCATCGACCTAGCTATTTGTTCTATCTCTAAAGAGCGATCGGAGAACCATTTTATTACTTGGTCCAGTATATCAGGATGAACCTTGAATTCGAAAAATGTTAAGTGTAGAGGATGCTTGGTAAGCGTCCAGCCGGTCTTTTTGGAGATAAAGTTCCACGAAGTAACGTCAGTTACGGCTGGAAGTTTGATTTGGAGAAACTTTAGGGACTCAGTCATGATTAATTTTACATAAACAGTTCTTAAAGTTTAAATTAAAAATTACGAGAAAACTGAAAAAAGTTTTTGGAATACTAACGAATCAGACTGGATAAAAATGGTTCCCAAATTCGAAACCCAATACGTTAGCGCGTTGGCAACACTTTTTTCTTCTTTGGATGAAGAAAAGGAAAATGGTGGAAAAGAGGAAGTAAAACTTCTTATTCGAAAAGAATTAAAGAAAAGAAAGGCCGAACTTACAAAATCTGATCAAGAACAGGTTGATGAGGATACTAACTGGCCTCTAAATATAGTTGATGATATGTTAGAAATAAGGAGTATACTTCAAGCCAAATTAGTAAAATATGAACATGGGTTGGCTAAAACAAAAACCAAACTAGCAAAACTCGAAGAAAAGGTATCTGAGTTGAAAAAAGATTAAACAACGGTTAAGTCTCTCTTAGAGAGATTACTAGAAATTTTATTACCATTCACTTTCATCAAGCCCTAAACATTACTTTTTGCATTTTGATCACTAATATATCAGCCCCGGCTATTATAGGACCCACTGACCTTACTGTTACATCGTGGTCAGTCGGATGTATCCAAATATCGAAACTATAGCTGGTAGTGGTTAATCTGAACGTCTTGGCATACTCTAAACCTGAATTTACAGGCACTGGGAGTTGAACGATATTCAACCCCTCGGTAAATGAAATTACCGCATTTCCGGTGGCCACTATCATTCCTATGTAGGTTCCCGAGTCTCCATATTTAAGTATTAGTACCCCTCCTTCCTTATAAACACCGCCATTACTCACACCGATAAACCAGGTTTGTTCGCCTACCAAGCGCATCAACGGAATGGGAATGCCTACGTTGAGTTGTCCAGAAGTTAGCGGAAACACGTATTCGTTAACAGCTTCTGAATAATGACCAGCCTCAGACCTAGGATTTTGATCCGAACCGTGTTGAGGGGTTATCAGGAATATAGTACCTGAGAAGGCTTCAGAACCCGGCGCCGCTTCTACTTTAGCCGGTAGAACTTGAATGGGAGAGAACCTAAACACCAATATAATCCCCTGATTAGTAGTGACTTGAAAGATGTCCGTATAAACAGAAGTGCTATTAACCGGAGGAGGTACCCTGAATACAGAACACCCGCCGTTAGGAGGGAGTAGTCTGGATTGCCCATATTTAACTCCAAAACCCGTATAAAGCGCATTAACACCCCCATCCAGCCAAAATGTGGCCACTTCGGTAGCGGTAGTGATCATATATTGCTGAGGCCCAATGGTCCTATTAAGAGTTAGCGGAGGATCGGCATCAGAGAAATTCCACTTGAAATGATTGTATTGAACGGCTCTTTGACCTTGAATTTGCATGGAGAGACCGAGAGAAGCGACCGAACGACCGAGCGCAGCGAGGGAGAGAGGGAGCGAAAGGAGGGAGACTGAGCTTTTTCGAGCGAGCGCAGCGAGGGAGAAAAAGCGAAGCGGGATCCGACCGAAGGGAGGGTCAAATATAAGCCAAGGTTAAATAAGAATACTCTTAATTAAAGATGTCTATAACATACAACATAGACTCTGTTTTAAGAGATCGCCAAGCATGGCCTGATCCTTTGAACTATGATTTAGACGCCAAACAGACTGAATCCTGGTCTGAAGCTGTCAAAGAGACCAAAGCCGTCCCCAGCGACCGTAGAAAGAACCCTATAGATTTCGCTTCCACCGTCCAGGTCCTTAATGTGTTTTTGCCTTACCCCAAGCCTGAACTTTTCGGGGTACTGATAACTACCGAATCTATTGACGGTGCATCCAATTTAGTCTTTCCTGACCCCCCTGGGGTTGATGACAACGACAGAGTATGGACTTCATCATCATTTGGTGTTCCTTATGGAGTACAGCCAGATGTACCTTTTTACGTTGTCAACGCCGTTGGAAACCAATTTCAGATTAGCACTACGCTCGGAGGACTAGCCATACCCCTTACTCCAGCTACCGTTTTGGAATTACGAATGGTTATTTTTACGCCCGAAACCCAGGAAAAGTACGAAGAATCCAAAGTGCTGCTAACGTCACCAGTGCTATATATGGGACTGAAGTGTATCGGATTAGAGGACGATGGTAACATTAGATGCATAAATGGCGTTCATCGGATACCAACTCACCTCCTCTTTAGAGGAGGAGTAACTCCTGATCCATTTGGAGCCCCTGGATTTTTGGAGTTTTATTCCAAATCGGAACAGACCCAAAGATGGTATTTGAACAAGCCTTTGCGCATAATGTTTGAAACTAGAGGAAGCGCGGGAGCTTTTGGATTTGCCGGTAACCAGCAACCTCTAACCATCTTTAAAGAAACTCAAACGGACTTAGAAAACGAAGTTGATAGATATAGGCAATCTATTATCGACTTTATTGTTACCCCATTCATCAGAGACGCTACTTATTCCAATCACTTTTTGGAGCCTCAGGCGGACCTGTAAGTTAAGAAGTGAGTGAGAGAAAGTTGTTCTTGGAACAACCAGAAAAAATTTAGTTTGCTATTAAGCTTGTTGTAATATCATCAAGTTTGGGCCTCGCTGCGCTCGTCCCCCACCTTCGGGTTTTTCGCTTTCGGCCCTCGCTACGCTCGAGCCTCAATCCAAAACCCTCAGTCTCCATCGCTTCGCTCGTCGATGGATCACTGTATAGTTACCCATTCAGGTTACTTTCATGCAGATGAAGTTACAGCTTGTGCCATACTAGGCCTGATAGAAAGATGGTCCAAATTACCCAACTCTCTGATAAGAACTAGAGACCCCGACATTATTGAAAATGCTCACCGCAAGGCTTATATCTTGGATGTGGGGCAAGTCTACAATCCTGATAATTATCGATTCGATCACCATCAGTCTTCTTTTGATAGTTATTTTTGCACCAAGGCTCAAGAGCTAGGAGTTAAGATGAGTTCATGCGGATTGATATTCCGAGCTTACGGGGATGAGTTATTAAAGACTTTTGATATTGATACCGATCTATTAGAAGAGTTTTATCTCCGCTATATACTAGAAATAGATGCTAATGATAATGGCGTCTCTGAGTTTGTAAAACCTCCGGAACAACGTTTTAAAACTTCGTACTCGCTGCCTTCTATCATAGGAAGTTGCAATGGAGTGTTGGTAGAGGATAATGGCCCTCTTGCTAAGGAACAGGATCGTAGGTTCCTAAAGGCTGTCGGTCTGGCCAAGAAAATTCTAGTGACGTTCCTTAAACGTTTTAAAGAACAAAAAGATGATGAAGCCAGAACTAAAGCTATAATTGATAGCGCTGTTCCCATTAATTATGGAGACCACTACGTAGTATGGATACTACCGGAGAAATGCGATTATTATAGGGGTTTGTGGGCTAGAATGAAGGAAGACGTGCCTTCTAAGAGAAGGTGGGTGTTTACTGTGTCACCTAGGGACGCGGTAGCGGTCGACCCTCCGTCTCCTTCGGAGACGTCGGCCTCCCTCCCTTCGGTCGCCTCCCTTCGTCCTGCGGACGTCGGTCGGTGGCAAATCCACACCGTCAACTTGCCCGGTGAAAAATTCAAGCATTACGCTGATATTTTATCTTCTGATGAAGCTAGAGCAGTTATTGGCCAAGACCTGGTTTTTGTTCACAATAATAAATTTATTGCTATAACCAAAACTAAAGAATCTGCGTTATTGTTGGCTGAGGCTAGTGTTAGAAAAATAACAGAGGCTGACGAGAAACGAAAAGAGTATTATGATAGGCTTTTAGCTGTTGTTTTGGTAGAGTTGTTAGTATTACTTTTTGTAGCACTAGACCAGGGTTTTTCGGGATTCGTGCTGATAATTCCAGCTCAAATTCCTATTATTATGATGCTAATGGGTCGGTGGTAAAAGAAGTTAAAATTTCTCTTGGAGAAATTAAAAATAATAACTAGTTATTAGTCTTCGTTTATACAAATGGAGCTAGATTTAATTGATGAAGATATTAATGTGTTGAAAATAAACAAAGGCGAGATAACGATTTATCTTACTAATGGGTCTGTCAATTATTTCTCTTTAAAAAATATAACAGAATTATACATCTCACACAACCCTATTCGGGATCTTCCTGTTCTACCAGACTTTTTATTAGTTTTGAAATGTGATCGTTGTGAACTCAAAAGTCTTCCATCTCTCCCGAAGTCATTAAAAGGACTAAATTGTATATCTAATGAAATAACAATTCTTCCTGAACTGCCAGATACCCTGGAAAGATTAGATTGTGGTCAAAATCACGTTCAAATTCTTCCAAGACTACCAACTAAATTAGAACGTTTAAACTGTTCTTATAATACGATCCAAAGTCTTCCATTATTGCCAGACTCACTAAAAGAACTAAATTGTTCCGCTAATAAACTTCAAAATCTCCCTTTGCTTCCAAAATCATTATTATACTTATGGTGCGGCACTAACAATCTTTCGGAGTTGCCCAACTTACCAGAAACTTTAGACCGTCTCGGCTGCTACGATAATCGTCTTCGATTTTTACCCCGTTTGCCAAACATAACTATGCTGCGGTGTAATCTAAATCAACTTCAAACTCTTTCTTGGTTACCAGATACCTTGAATGAACTGAACTGTATGCATAATCCTCTAGTTTTTATATTTCCACAACCAAACAAACCGCAATATTGTTGGGTTCCAGATAATTTTAAACAGTTATACTCGAATTACACATATCCCATTTATTATAAGCGATATCAAACTTATTTTTATTTGATTTCATATCTGACATTAGAGTTTAATTTATTACCTTCGGCATTATCCAATGACTTTTGGTGGTTTCCTATTGCCATTGGTTAAGTCTAAATATTTCTCAAAGAGAAATAAACTCTTCTGCTTCCTTTTACTCCCTTCGGTCGCAAAAGTTCGCTACTCGCTGCGCTCGTATGAAAAAATCCCCCAAAGGTTCCATCTATCTCCTTCAGGAAAGGGAATTTATCAAAACTGGTGAGCCTATATACAAAATAGGGAGAACTGGCCATCATCCCAATCAACGATTAAGTAAATATCCCAAGGATTCGGAAATTCATATAGTCATAGGAGTAGTCGATAACTTGGCCGCAGAATATACTCTACTTAAGAAATTTCGAGCTTCGTTTATCAACAGGGTCGATATCGGAGATGAATACTTTGAAGGTGATCCCTCTAAAATGAAAGAAATAATAGTTAAATATTCTCTTGGTGGTACCGAGGCTACCGAGGACGAGACTCCGGACGAAGTGCTTGACACATCCGAAGAAGACTTGATTTTAGAAATCCCCAACGAACAATCACCAAACGAGTTAATGATAGAATCCACACCAGCACCTTCGCTAATAGATCTAAGAAAGGAATGTCAATCTTTGGGATTGGCTATATCCGGAACTAGAGATCAGCTCACCAAGAAGTTAGACTTATATCATTCTATCAAAGGATTACCCAATAGTGCTTTAGAGGCGTTAGCCAATGCCGCTGGATTCAAATTAACTAAAAAGGATAAAGATGCTAAGGTAGAATATGTAAAGAAATTTCTAAGTGCTAAACGTGGATCTAACGCTAATACTAGTAAAAGTTCGGGGGTGGAAGAGGAGGACGACCGAAGGTCGGTTGATGACTCCACAGGAGCAAAAGAAACTGATCTGGAGCAAAGAGTCAAAACTTTGGAAAAGGACAATGAAGAGTTGAAAATAGAAATGAATAAGCTAAAAGAGGACATTCAAAAGTTGGAATTTCTAGTCAAAGGTTTATTAGGAGGCGAACAACACCGGTAAAGAGCTTACGAATTTTCTTCAAAGAAGAAAAATTGGAGTTATATTTTCTCTCTTGGCCTGCTGCAAAAATGCCCATTGGTTATCTGTTCTCTGTCGAAGGTGAAATCACCAAAGTAAAGTTGTCCCAAACCACAGTAGATGATCTTCCTGCATCTATAATAGGTTATGAAGACCAGCCGAGTATGTATTGTGAATCATTTCCTAAAAATTTCTTTCTAATGATGCATGAAGATAACGACTTTCCTAAAAATTACAAAAAGTCCAAACTTCCTATTAATAAGGCTCTTAGATTATATTTCCCTAATTCTCCTTACAAAGGAAATGCACTTTTGATCAAATTAACTGATGGTGATGTAATCACGAAAGGCAATTGGTCTTATTCGCGTCTTAAACAATTCAGAATGGGATACTCGAAAACTTGGAAGGATGATGTTAATAGGCCAACTGTGGTGCTAGCAAAAGACGCTTCTAGTTTATCAGAGTATCCTATGATTGGAGAAACGACTGAAAAAGGAGGAAATGAATTAAAAAAGTGTGAAAAATGCGGGCTTGTAAAAACTTACTTCCACTATGATGAATGTCGAATACAGCAAACCAAAAACATTATAAACGAAGTCAAAGTGCTGTTAGAGACCTATCCGAATGTTAAAAACTTAATTCAAGATGAATCCAAAGAAGTGTTAGAAATAGAAAATATTACCTGGGAAAAGTTTGTTGAATTTGCCAAACTACAGAAAAAAGGTCTCAATCAGACAGGTTTGGATTGGATAAACTTCCATTTAAAACTATTTAACGCTTTTAAAGATGGAACACCAACCACTGACACTGAAAAACAAATAATTCTTGATGGTATTTTAGGAGTGCTTTATTGTTATAACAACAACTCTAGGTGTGTTTTTTCGGACGAAGGGCCGTGCGGGGTTTGCCATAAAAACGAAGAGGAATGCACCAATTTAAAAATAAAAGGTTTTGAAGCAACTGAACAAAATTTAACGAAAATGGATTACGAACATATCTCTGAATTTCGTAAAATGTCTTCTACTGTGTTCCCTCACCTAACTATTAGTGTGTTTACTCAATTATTCGAGCAACTAATTCGCGGGGTGAAAGGGGGAGTTACTATAGAAATTGAATCTTTGTTTGAGGCTATGATTTTTAGCTGGGCAACTTTATTAATAAAGGAACATCAGTTTTCCAGGTTATTAGCCGAAGCTGATAACGAGTTATTTGGCTAGTGAGTAAATGAGTTGCTCTCAGAGCAACCGCATAAAATTGAAATATAACTTTTCTATTTCGACTTCAACAATCATCGAAATGAAGAGGACATATTCCTTTTCAATCGATCAACCTTTGAAAAAGTGTGTGGAGTGTGGATTTCTCAAAACTGATGACCATTACATGGAGTGTCACCTACACCAAACTACCGCCATTATTAATAAGGTTAGAGTATTGTTAGATACTCACATCAACCTAAGTAATCGCATCCGCGAAGAATCGGCAAAAGTTATGAAGATGGAACATATTACATGGGAACAGTTTATCAACTTTTCTGATTTGCGTAAAAAAGGTTTGAACCAAATCGGAATAGATTGGATAAATTTCTATTTGAAACAGTTTGTTAAAAATAATAAAGATGAATCCACTACTGAAATGGAGAAACAAATTATCCTCGATGGTATATTAGGAGTGTTGTATTGCTATAATACTAATTCTGGGTTTGTATATATTCCCAAAAAGAGATGTCCCGCGTGTAGGCAAGGCACAGAAAAGTGTATCAAAATGAGAAAAAGAGGATTCGAAATAACTAAGAGAAATTTGATCGAAATGGATTATCCTAATAGCGTCGAATTTAACAAAATGAGTGATGTTGCATTCCCACACCTAACTATTCGAGTGTTCACCCAACTATTTGAACAATTAAATCAGCGCATGATCAGAGGGGGTACGAGCGAGGATGAGGTGACGTGTATGGCTTTAATTTTCAGCTGGGCTTCATTTCTAATAAGAGAATACCAAATTTCCAAAGTATTAGTTGAAGTTGATAGGGAAATGTCTGGTTAATGAATTAATTGCTCTGAGAGCAACGAGCGAGAGAAATTTTATTACTCATAGAGTAATATTTTTTATTTCCGTATTAGTTTTCCAACCTAACCCCACCTCAAAACCACTCCGCGCTTCAATTCGCCCTCCAAGAACGAGTCATACTTCTTTTTGGCCATGAGGTGATGTGCTTCTACGTTGCGGTCTTCCTCAGAGTGATAAAAAGGACATGACTGTTCAGCATGTCCCTCTTCCCGAATGCACCTAACGGTTTTCCACTTTCCTTGGTCCTTAAGAGCTTGCGTTTTGGCTTGACGTTGTTGGCGAAAGTTTTCCTTCTTCTCGGCCAGAGTTTTAGAGTACTTGGCATTGACCCACTCCCCGCCTTCGTAAACGACCATCCTTCTCTCTGCTTCGGAGTGATAATAAGAGCATTCAAAGCGATTTCGGCATCTTTCACCATAGTGACAAGCTTCGGTGCGATAGTTGGGTGGCCAACGGTCGTCTTTGGCGACTTTTTCGGAAGAAAGAGGAGGGAAATTGGCCTCGGCTTGGCCAACGATCAAACTGGTTAGCCTAGTAGGCTTGGGCTTGGCGATGGGTCCGGGTCGGGGTCGAATTTCGGCCGAGCCCAATTCGTCCTCGTAAAGTTCAGCAAAGTAGTTGGAGGTAGCCATCTGATTTTTTCAAGTCAGCTGAAATAAAAGTTTAGACAAAATATTTTTTCAGTTTTCCGGATTTTAGGTTTCTGTTCTGAAAAATGGAAAATTGAAAAATTTCGATCGTTATTTTTTATGTTAGAGTTATGTCATCCTCTAGAATTATTTTATCGAAACATTCTTGGTTGGACGTTTTTGATATAGACTCTGACCTACTACCCGACGTCAGTTTGTTTCACAACCTGTGGAAACTTCACCCCGAAGATCACTCGTACATAAAGATATGGGGTAACCTCCAACAAGTACCCAGATGGCAGCAATCCTACCTAAGAAATTACAGGTTTTCGGGAGTAGTCTCTGAAGCTCTGCCTTTACCAAAAGAATTCTCTCCGTACCTCAAGTGGGCTAATAACCTAGGTTATGGGGAGTTTAACGAAGTGTTGGTTAACTGGTATCAAGATGGCAACAACTATATCGGTTCCCATTCTGACGATGAGTCGGCCCTAGTCCCCGGCAGTTCCATACTTACGTTGACGTTTTGTGCTGAAGGTCTTCCCAGAAAATTTAGAATAAGGTCCAAGGTGACTAAGGTTATCATAGAGGACTTGGAAACCACGAATGGGAAGGTAATAGTTATGGGAGGACGTTGCCAGAAAGAATTCAAGCATGAAATCCCCAAGGTCACCGGGGCCAAGGCCAGTCAGATGGGAGCCAGGATAAGTGTGACTATGAGGCAGTTTGCCTAACGAACGAAGCGAGCGAAGTGAGTAAGAAAATAATAAAAAATTTCTCTATGAGAGATTATAACAAAAAATGAAAAAAGTGTTTGGGTATCAAACTAATTACTAAAAGCAAACAATGGCTTCCATCGATTTTGATCAACTTTCAGTTACTGACCTCAAGTATTACGATATTGTAATTAATGACCCTCCTAATTTTCGCTGTGAAGTTACTCAAGTGCAACTTATCACAGCCGGAGATAATGGGTTTATGGGAGTGACTGACGCCCGAAAAACTTTGGTAGTTAGTCGCTTGACGGATGAAAATGAGAACAAACGATTGGAGATATTGCTAGACACCTTAGGTGGCGTGAGACAGCTGTTCTATGTAATCAGAGATCAGAATATGGTAGGAGATGGATTTTCTGCTATACTTGTATGGATGAAAGAGCAGTTTGAGAAGGATAACTAATAATAAAATAAAAGTTTCTCTAAGAGAAACTAAAAATATTAAGCCCTAGAAATCATCAACAAAAAACCAGCCGAAGCAAATGCCATACAAAAAGCTAGTTCTGCTATGGTTTTGGTGGTTTTAAGGTCACTTTTCAGTTCATTGGAGAGATCAGATAGCAACCGAATAACTTCTTTCTGCTCCTCCAATGATTTTTCTAAATTGGTTGGCTTTTCGGGTTGGGAGTCTTCCAAATACCATCTGCGCTGGACATAGGGTCTGAATGTTGAAGTCGCTAAAAAAGAGAATCTCGTTAATCTTCTAAGGGACATTTTCAATTACGAAAATAAAACATACTTTTAATTAAATTTTTACTGCATAAATGGGAGGAGTTCATTCTACAAATTCTCAAGCCGAGTGTGTGGCTTGGCAACAACAAAATCCCACCAAAGAATGTGATTGGCCGGGTGATTGCGGTACGTGGTACATAGAAAAGGCTGGGGATAAACCAGTTTTTGCCATAAGCGCTAGTTGTATAACTCAATCTCAAACGGGTTCGTCGCAAAATCAACCGGTGATGAGCGATAGACGGAGAAGACGGGGGTGCCCTAACAATACGCTGCTTTGGGTAGGTATTGGAATATTAGCGGTGGGATTGTTGATAGTCTGCCAGCGTAGCCAAAAGAAGAAGTAATTGTTTACTAATTTCTCGAAGAGAAATTAAATCATTTATGGGTTTATTTTAGCTTCTATTTCCGCCAGTTCTTTTCTCTTTTCTTCAATTTGTTTTTCGATTTTACCGGACAAAAATTCATTGATGTCATCGGTTAACACTTTAGTCCAAAATTCTAATGCTCTGGGATATAGAGGATGACCAACGGGAATTTTCTTCTTCTCGCCCGATTTCCGAATTAAAGGTAGAGGGCTAGTTCCAAGATGACCGAGATATAATAAATCTTCCTCGTATCTTCTTTGAGCCTTATTTTGGCGCGAAATTAACATTTCCATCATTTCTTCTACGTGATTTTTTCGCTCGAGATCGCGTTGAGAAGACATTATTAAAAGTAAACAAGAGAAGAAAATATTTCAGTTTTCTAATTTACCAATCGAAAAACTTATATTATACGATCATTTTATTCGTTGGTTACGCTCTTGGATTCACCTTTACTAAAACACTAAACGCATGAAACCCGCTCTGACATTAACCAAAAACGTTATTCGCTTCGAGGGAGGGTTATGTGATTTTTCTATACCTATGTCTCAAATTACTTTGGGTGATGTGGACGCTGGATGGATAACTCTAGAGACTACTCCACCAATTTCCCTCAGACTAACATTGGAAAAATTTGACGAACTAAAGGCCCTCTTACCATCGCCCTCCCCCGCCTCGTCCCAGCTCGAACTTTTTACCGACGGGTCGGCATCACCCAACCCAGGTAGGGGTGGCTGGGGAGCCGTGCTATACCAGGGCCAAAAAGAGGTCAAGGCTATTAGCGGCGGCCACCCTCATACGGGCAATGGAAAAATGGAGCTGATGGGGGTCATAAAAGGGCTGGCCCTGATACCACTGGGGGCTGAGGCTCAGGTCTGGATCGATGCCCAGTATGTGGTCAACACTATCGGCGAAGGCCTAATGAAAAAAGTGTCTCATGACTGGTTGACTGGGTGGAAGAAAAAAGGGTGGGTCAAGGCCGACGACGAAGAGCCGAAAAACTTGACCGAATTGAAAACATTAGATTTGGCCCTCCGACGTCACATCGAGGGCGGGTCACAGCTAACTTTTTCTTGGACCAAGGGTCATGCCGGCACCAAGGGCAACGAGCGAGCAGACGAGCTGGCCAATATCGGCAGGGAGGGGACCAAATAAATTGGACTTTGGGTGGTGGCCAAAAAATATTTTTAGGATAATTATTTTTCTTGTCTGAGATGAAAAAATTTCTCTTTGAGAAATTCTATGTTACTCATTACGGACCTGTCGACCCATGTCAAGTCTAACAAAAAGTATAGACGCTATCTCTATACTGACCCCAACGTTCAAATAGTAGAAATGTTTATACCCCGAGGTCAGGGTATACCCCAAGAAACTCATCCTGATGTAACTCAAACTTTTATAGTGGTCCAAGGCCATGCTATTTTTATTTTGAGAGACCCGGGAGAAAAATGGGCCTACACTAAAACAGTAACTAGCAATGGACTTTTAATTGTTTCAAAAGGAACCGAACACCAGGTAATAGCCGTAACTGACGTTAATTTGATAACTTTCTACTCTCCTATGGAACATCATAACCCTGTTGATGAAAATAGAGCCGACTAGGCCCTCGCCGGCTGACTAGGCCAGCCCTCGCCGGCTGACTAGGCCAGCCCTCGCCGGCTGACTAGGCCAGCCCTCGCTAGGACCCTAGTTATAGCCCTCGCCAGCCCTTAGGCTAGGCCCTCGCCAGGACCCTAGTTATAGCACCCATACTTGCTTGCCAGCTTATCCGCCACTTCCCTCACGTGTTCATACTTCCACTCGCCGGCCCTAAGTTTGGCCGCGATAATGCCTCGGCAGTCCACCTTGCAACCCTTGCCTTCCCTCAGGGCCGGACAGACCGGAAAGCCCATAGCGTCGGGCCTCAGAAAGCACTCATCCCCGCACTTATCTTTCAACTCCTTTCGCTCTCTTCCGCGCCTGGGCGCGGCCGCGCCCCACCCGCGAGCTTTAGCGGTGGTTTTACCTGACCTGGGAAGACGAACTTGGGATGCTTCTAATTCGCGGCCGGCATGAGAAGTTTTGGACCCTGGTTTGGGTCTCAGCACTCTTTTAGCATTTTTGGCTTTGGTGGCATACTGAGGTGATTTTAGCAGAGACTGGTAGGCTTGACCTTTTATGGTAATCCACTTGCCCGTTTTGGGACTGATGATACTGGGCTCCATAAACTAACCAATTTAATCAAACAAAAAATGAAGTCTCTCTCAGAGAGACTATAAGTAAATGACAAGCTATTTCACCAACGGAGTCCTATAAGTAAGCTTGGTCACATTAGGTTTGTGTTTGTGAGTAGCCGCTCCAGTTTCATTAAAATCAGTGTCAAATTCGTAATGGATAGCTTTTCCGCCTAAAAAGTAGATGATGCCGTGAGAAGAACCTCCAGTCTGATCATCTTCATAAGTAAAAGTTCCTGTTAAAGCAGTCCACTTTTGTTCCAAATTGAGGATTAATAAAGCTAAATTTACTGGGTCCATATTAATACAAAAGTCATAAGTTTCACAACTTCCGGACTCAGAATAGGCTAATTGGTTATCCTGGACTTGCAATGGAAACTCTTTGAACTTTTTCTCAACGAATTTTCGAGCAGAATCAGGGATTATATATTCTTCTCCCTCCTCAGAAATAAAAATGTTAAAGCGGTGAATAGTAGTTATTCTTCCCATTTGTAATGTAAAATTAAACTAAGGTTGATTTTCAGTTTTCTCAAAGAGAAAAAATCGAGTCGAAACTACGTCAGCCTCCATCCGACTACTTTTGGCGAAATGCCTTCTGTGATCACTCCAACAAGTTCTTTCAGATAGATTTTGAACTCTGATTTGGTTAATGGGGTTCCACGAGGAACGCCCCGAATGTAATTAGTTTCAGAATACTCATCAAAGATTTGATAGAGAGGCGTCGATGCTGAGGGGTCTTGAACCAAGTGTTCAGTTACAAAGTTATAGACCGCTGATCGCTCTATACTGATTTTGGTATCGAATGAATATTGGTAGGGATAAAAAGTAGTCATTTGAATTTATCTGATGTTGAAAAGATTTATTTCAGTTTTCGCTCTTAGAGCGAAAATAATTCACAACTAATAGTCCGAAAAATCAACAAATTCTCTGACCCAATCTGGAAGTTGAGCAAGTCTTTCTTTATTTACTTTTGCGAAGTTCCGATCAGTTACTGCTTTCTCATCTTCGTGTGATAAAAGCCAAATAAACTCGGGTTGAGGCCAAGGATTCACGAACCGGCCTTCCGATGAACGCAAAAGTTCAAGACGTTCGATTAGCGAACTTACATCATCCGCATCAAACTTGTAGACTCTAAATCTACCGGAAATATCTGGGCCGCGACTTGCAAAAATAAACTTTTCATGGTGTTTTATTTCCGGCATTGCCAACCAATGAAAAAATAAATGAGTGCGTCCAGTACATTTATTTCCTTTCCGATGAGTGTGAGAATGAGTAGTAAGTAATATTCCATCAGTTCGGTGAGCAGCTATGATGAAAATGTTATCATCCGCTAGAGGAGCAGACCACACTTTTTCAAACCCAAATTTATCTAAAGTTACGAGAGTATCGGACCAAAGACTTTCAAAGCGCATAATTGAGCTAAACGAAATTTTGGTTGAAAAAATATTTTCAGTTTTTGTTTCATCCAAAAATTCGCTTAAAATGAAGTAATTTCGCTCATTCATTTAACAAAATCAAATTAATCATGCTGGGATCCACTACTTTTTTCACTCCTTTCATACGTTGGTGCAAAGCTACGTGCTCACAAACCAACTTTCCCTCGGGTAAGTCATATTTGGATTTTATCAGCTCGCCAGTCCTATATATGGCGAACCCAGAAAAACAAGAGTCCACCTCTACCGGGTCTTCCCCTCTCTGGAAAGTAGAATCTAAAGCACCATGACGAAGATTATGTGCCACTCGGTTATCAGGATCATACACTTCTCCCTTCTCTAAGTAGGCATAAGTGTCATAAAAATATGTAAAGAAGCCCCAATTGTAAATTCCGTTGGCGCACCCGACCGCAATAGAAGGGTCTTTGGACATGACCCCCAACGAGTGCATCAGCCCATCTTCATAAAGGACTGACAGAGAATCCAAGTCCCATATCATGGTATAAGGGTAGTCGGAGGGATTTATATTTTCCCTAAGGTGGTCCAAGTAAATGTTTCTCAACATAGCCATCTTCTCTATTCGTGGCCTATCAGCCGTATGACCAATGGTTTTGGGGGTTTTGGGGATACGGCACCCCGAAATGAGTGCTCCGGGCGGATCGCCTACGTTCAACCCACAACCCAAAATGTTAACTCGAGGGTTGGTAGTTCTCCACCGGAACAGTAAGTCTCTGGTACCGTCCACAGAGTCATTTTCCACGATAAAAACGATATAGTCTTTAAAATGTTTTCCTATGCGTTCTACCTTTTCTATGATGTTAGGAATCGATTTGGCTACATCTCTGACCATACTAACGATGACTATCTTACTTTTAGAGGCTTCTGAAATGCCTCGGGCTAATGCTTTTTCGTAAGCTGGCCTGAGATGAGGAGCTATCTGATGATGTCTGGGAGTAGTACGTTGTGTTATGAGCCTGGGAAAAATGGTTAATCTAGCTCTCCAATACTGTTTGACCAACAGATAAGCGAAAACCAAAGCCGTTATCCCAAAAAGAATAACATGGCCTTTGGATATGGGCATTTATATATGGCGAAAGACTTTGTCTTTTACTTTTAACCAACCGAAAAGTATCGGGTCAAAATTAGCCTCTGAAAAAAGTAAAAATTTTAAGGTCGTGGGTAGGTATACGACAAAAATCCCAACTTCGGGCTAACTCGGCCTCACTAAAATAAGGCTGGCCAGCCTCACCCCAGATAAGGCCTTTCTGATGAGGCTGGCCGGCCTCACTCCGTAATAGGGTGGATTCAAGATCACCTCAAAAAACATCACGTTTGACTTTTAAGTTTTGTGAAATTTTGACAAAAAATTAGGTCCCTCTATGAGAGACTTTTCTTCGCTCGTTCACTCGTTCGCTTCGCTCAGTCGTAACTAGGAACCATTATTTGCTTTCCCCTAAATTCTCCTCGATGCCAAATAGCGCTAGTTCCTCTTCGGCGATCCTTCAAAGGGGGCATTAACAAAAAATAACCTTGATTAGATGAACTTTTGACTAGTTCCCAACCTTCTGCTAAGGCTCGATCTATGGCCGACTGGTCCGAGAGAAGGTTCATCGAACGTTAGTGAGACAAATTAATAATTAGTCTAGAATTTTTTATTGTTTATTACAACGAGGCTTTCGAAAAATTTAGAAAGTCGAGTGTTAAAAATTTAGGTCCAGCAGTCTAACTACTTACTCTAACGTCGTATGTCATCAGACTCTGAACCAGAAGAAGACCTTACTGCTTCTTTGGAAGAAAGTAAAGCCGAGGAAGGAGTAGAAGATGAAGGAGAAGCAGGAGAAGAAGGTGATTATGGCGAAGAATTTGCTCCTGAATTGCCAGAAGCTGACGGCGGTGGCGAAGGTGACGAAGATGGCGAAGGTGACGACGACGCCGCTGAATTAGCCCTAGCGGAAGATATACAAACTGAAGATGAGCTGCAAACCGCTATAAAACGAGAAGTGACACGACAACGTATCACAGGTGAATTTAAAGTGACCAAAAAGCAATTATCCGCCAAAGAAATTAGAAAACAAGAGGCCAGACTCAGAGAAACGGCTCAAAAAATCATTGCGGGGAGATACGTGCCTGGGAAATTTGTGGAGTGGTACGACGACGAAGCTATATCCGAGCATCCTGAGTTTGACCCTAAGATGGAGGCCGAATTTCCTTTTCTCAAAAAGACCCAAAAGACATATCCTCTAGCCGTTCAACGAAAATTAGTGCCCCAAAAGGCCAAAGAGTTGCTGGTCGAAGGTCTTACGGAAAAGGAAATGATAGAACGTAGACTTTTCTATAGAGATGTGAAGATGAATGTTTACGTCGAAGGAACCAAGAGACAAAAACCCCAGTACCCAGCCCCCGGCAAAGACGCTATCCGTCAAGCCATAGAGGTCAAGGAGGCTGAGATTCAAACCTTAATAAATCAGATAGCCGAGATCAAAAAGACCACTGACGTAGTAGAGTTACCCAGCCCAGAAACTACAAAAGCTATCAACGATGAAATACAAGAATTAACGGCTCGCATTGACGACTCTGATTATTTTAGGGCCCAAGCCGAAAAGGTTTACCCCCTCAAGAAAGGTTATACTCCCTGGTTGCCAGATCCCTCAGATAGAGAGCATCGCATCAATTCCCTAGCAGATGCCTGGCTTAGGAATGCCCTGAAGAGGAGAGAGGAGTTAAATACTTCACTGGCTGCTTTGGAAGCTAGGACAGAACCCCAATCTCGGGTCCGGGTTCGAAGAACATTCCGTTTTAGTGCTAGTCCATCATCCCCCAGAGCCTTCGAGGAGTACTTGGCCAGAAGCATCAAAGAACATAACGACCTTTCAACAAGAGTCAAAGGTCTGGAAGCCGCTCTCAGAATTATTAAAGTTAAACTTCGACCCACTCAGGTCGACTTGGATAGGGCCAAAAGCATCGAATACGATCTAGATTTCTACAGATCATTTAAGCCAGAAGAGGCGGCCATAACTCTTCGCAAGCCTACCCTAAAAACCGACCTTCAAGCCCTTCAAAAGGAAACAGCAGAAGCTATCAAAGAGAAGGACGAGGCGATCAAAGCTAAACTTTTGGCTAATATCCAAGATCGTTTACGAACGTATCTTTATGATGCTACTTTGGACCTTTCCGAAGAGGAAATAGAGGAGATTCGCGACATCAGGACTAAAATTATTAAACTCAGGCAAGAAATCATAGATATCGAAGCCACTCGCCCTACCGTGAAGGTTCCCATAGACTTTGCTACGCTAACTGGCATTAGCCGAGTAACTCCTATTCGAAGAGAAAAGCCTCGTTTGGCTATTTTAAAGAAAGAAAAAGTGGTTATATCTGGTTACCGCAAGCTAGATGATGGAGTTTTGGTGAGATTGCAGGGTAGTAATGTTGACTTACTCGTTAAGGAGAAAGATTTTCAACTTTTAGATCCCAAGGCTAACATATATGATCAACGTTACTCTATTGGATCCTTAACCATGGCCCCAGCCCCCAAATCATTAAAAACAGATGAAACACCTACCAAGGTCTTAGCCATAATCACGGATTTCACTTCCCAAAAAGTTACGGTTAAACCGTTACTGACGGCTACTATCAACATCAACGAAGCCAGAATAGAGCAAATTAACCAAAAGATAACGTTGTTACATGACCAAGAGCTGGCCAAGTCCAGAATCGAAATATTGGTAAATCTCAAAGAGCGACTAGAAGCCAGTCAGGCTAGATTGAGGTCCCTGAAAAAGGCTAGCCCGGCTAACGTGAAAAAAGAACTGGTCGGGGCCCAGAAAAGCAAATTAGAGTCTGATGCCAAGTTACCAGGGCTAAAAGGTGATGCTTACGATGAAGAAAAGAAGAGAAATGATGAACTGGCTGATAAAATAAAAGACCTAATGGAGCTGGCCGCCGGACGCGGGACCAAACCCAGGTCCGCCGAAATAGAAAACTTGGAGAAACGCATAGCTCAACTAGGTCCAGAAACTACGGCGGTAATGAAAGAAGAAGTAAAGAAACTAAAAGCCATATTAGCTGAGCAGTCCTCCCTTAAAAAGGCCGCTGCGACCACGTATCAAGTTACTTATGACGCTCTCGACGAAGCTAACGGGCCAGAAATCATTACCAAAACCTCCACCCGATTCTCCGATCGGGCGGTGGACTCGGAAGTAGTAGCCTATTATGTTCAGACTTACTCTGTTCTACTTCGAGAAATTTTACCTAGACCTGAAGTTAAGGGAGGATTGGTAGAAAAAAGATGGGATAGAGAATTCCAAACCGATTTTGCTGAGGAACTAGCCAAAGGTCTGCCAGACTTTTTCGAATATACTCCCAAACCTAAAGCCGCGCCACCCAAAAAGCCTGATGAGTCCGCGTTGATAGAAAAAGCCATCCAATCCGAATGGCGGAGAACTATTTTCGAAACATACGAAGGGCCCAGCAAGAAAGCTAAGGATCGCAGGGCTGAAAGAAAAAAGATAGTGGAGGAGTTGGTTGACCGAGCCGAAATGCTAGACCAACAAAAATTACCTGATGAAATTCTCGAGGAGCTAGTCGAAGGTACCAGCCTCCCTAACGGCCAATCTATCTTTTATGGAGTGAACGTTCTAGCTCGGGATGGGGTATTATCCATAGTCAAAAACATCAACCAGATCAAAGGAGGTTACGATGTAGTCCAGAGATTCAAAGTTAAGCTTTTTCAAACTTTGGGTTCAGAGGAGCCTCTGTCCCTTGAGGAGTTAATAAGGTCCACGGTCAACGAAGAAGTCCGTTACATCCGAGGACTGCCAGGACCCTACGGCCTAGGCCTCACTCGCCCCCTGAGGCTGGCCGCGGAAGAAAGAAATTATATGCAGTCCATTTACCAGGCTATCGTTACTGGCTCGTCGAAAGAGGCCAAAGCCTTCCGGAAAGATAGGTTAACGTCCTCGAAATACCTGCGGTGGAGAGATGAAGTGGTCGCCAAGGACGCCGAAGTCAAAGAGAGAGCCTCTCAAGCAGCAGCCGAGGCTAAAAAGAAGGCCGAGTCGGTCGAGGTTGAAAAGCCTACCGAGGCCGCCAGCTTGATAACTTGGTCCGACTCTGAACTGGTGTTGCAAGTTTCTGAGATGATGGCCCGGGTGCTAAGTACCCAGTCCTCCCGAGAGTCGGTGACCGGGCTATCGGAAATGATGCTGGGAGTATACATAGCTTTTCAATCAGTGTTGGCCGTAAGGTTCTCTTATATCAAACACTCCCTCAAAGTTGGCCTGACTACTATTCAGTCCTTGCCTTTTCTCAAACCAGAATTAGCGATGCCAGAACTCTACCTTTCACCTAAAATGGCCTCCGAAGTCGCCCCAGAAGGAGTAAGCGATGATATTAAGAATTTGAGCAGAGAGGCCTTCCAACGTCTGGAGTGGACTCTGACTCCAGCCCTGGGCAAAATGGCCAAGGCCGACACCGTCTACCCTCACTCCATGGAAGACCTGCTAGTCGACTTGGATGATGTTTGCCAAGCGTCGACCAAGACTGGCACCAGATTACTCACCTTCACCGAAGTGATGAAAAAGGCCGTGGAAATTCGCCATTTCCCCTATACTCCCGCCAAAGAGGCGTTCCAAGTCACCGAAAAGATACCTGACGATGATTTGATACTGGACGTCGGCGTCGGTGAAACCGCCACTTATCAATGTTCTAGTATCAGAGAGATTTTGGATGACTACTACTATGGAGGCAAAAGGTATTCTTCAGGTCCCCTCAAGGGTCAATCCCTCCCCAAGAACTACTCCTCATTCGTTAAGAATTTTGCCAAGCCCAACAAGCTAGAAACGGCCAAAAGGTTAACCGGAAAGCAGTCTTTGGATATAGAAAAGGCTGCTGAACGCATTTTAGAAGTCTGGAAAGAGAAAGTAGAAGGACCCAGAGTTGAAGTAGCGGTATCTACCGCCGATAAACCCAAAGTTGAAATTAAACCTCTAGCCGGCATTACTGCCAAACGAGTGTATGTTCCTGGTTATCCAAATGACACCAGAGTAATGATGACCACATCGGATCTATTTTCCGATGGTTCCCTAAAGTATTTGATTTCAGATAGCTTGAATATTAGCCCTGATGTTACCGTGTTGTTCATATCTAGCGATAAGGACGTTGGCGAGGCCTTAAACGAAGTTTCGATCAAATCCAGAGAAATTCTCCCAATTCTTACATTTGGCTACCGGGGTAAACCCAACCTCGTGGAAGACATCAAACGTCTAGCGCCCGACAAGCGAATCCTAACGTTCAAGAACAAAATCTTGGAAACTCCCAAGAAAATTCCAGAACCATCCTGGATTATTAGGAATATCGTCCAACATGATTTGGGTACTCTGGAAGGCGTCGATGATGGTCAATACCTAGATCTGGAAGCCCTGGAAGATTCAATTCGTAATTTCGTGCTATCTGGCGCCGGTAGAATCATAGTGGAGGAGTTGTGGACCGTTAGTAACGGAGGTACGTTCTCCAAGGATTTAATTCCTAAGTTGGCCACCGAATACCTAGACTTGGACCTTTCCCAAGAGTTTTCCGTTCTTTCGAGTGAGGGGGTGTCAGAAGTAGTTTTAGATTACCTGCGAAGGACGTCCACGTCATCTTATTTCGCTATGTTGATCAGAAAGCAAATATTCGGGGATCCTTATCTATATCCCGTCACCGTGGATGACATAGAGTCTTCAGTTAGTCAACTTAGGAAAACTGGGGTGACCGACCTTGGGTTATCACCGGAGGCGTTGTCAAAATATAACGCCGTAGTCAAAAGATTCTCTATTCGACGTGGTAAGGGCCAAACCGGTGAAACCGTGGTACAATTTGGAGGATATGAAACTCCGGAGGATATCACCAGTCAGTCCACCGTGCTTTTGCGGTCTCTACTCGAGAGACCACCTGAAGAACGAATAAAGTTATTGAACTCGCTCCTCAAATCCAAAGCCGTAACTTTGGAAAATGCCATGGTGCCTAGATCTAAGAAATCCAAGTGGTCTAAGCTAATGAACGTGATCAATGGAGATGCTGAAGCTAAAGCACTGATGATAGTTAGAGTACATTCTCTACTCTCTGCTGAAGAAAAGGAAAAGTATAAATTAGTTGACGGAGCTGGCAAACCTGTTGTCATTACTACTACCAAACAGCAGGAGATTATTTCTAAAAAGTTTTCGGAAGCTTACTTCACTCTGAAGGAAAGTCAGAGAAAATCCATAGGCAAAATAGAAAACCTCACTGATATAGTGAAAATTCTATTTGAAACCAAGAGAGATTCGGGCAAAGCATGGAGTTGGATTAATGAAGCGTTAAGATTTTCCCATCTTAGCTATAAAATCAAATTCTATGATGAATTAGGTTTTAAACGATCTAAAACCAAAGATGAGGATGAAACAAAGAAGAAACTCTTTGAAATAAAATTTGCTGAATTAGAATTAGACAAACAAATAGAGTTAACTGAATTTAAAACGCGTAAGTTTAACACAAACAAAACGAATATGGAAAGATTCGTTGAAATATTGTTGGGTAAACAGCTCTAAATTAAAAATAATTTCTCTGAGAGAAATTAACTGCTATTATTTTCTACCTGGAAACCACCAGAGTTCATTAGCCAGTATGGTAGGTAAAACTCTATTTTCTATTGCCAAATAAGTAATAAGATATCTATATGTCTGATACCTCCGTAGATAAATAGGATAATGCCTAGTAGAGTGAATATATCTGAGTTCCTTTGGGATATTATACTCTCTTGGCCTGTTTGGTAAAGGGGGTATAAATAACAAAGGATTGTCATAACATATCAATCTAGTTAATGTTGTGGGCAACGCAGGGAGAAGTTCTATTTGATTTAAAGCACAACCCAGACGTTTTAACTCTTTTGGAAGACTTGGAAGTGTCTTGAAGCGATTGTTGCTACAAGATAAAGATATTAAGTTTTTCGGCAAAGCAGGGAGTTTTTCAAGTAGATTAGCACTGCAATACAACGTCTGCAATGCTCTCGGAAGCCGCGGAATAGTTTGAAGTTGATTACTTGAAACATCTAAAAATTTTAACGAACGTGGTAAAAAGGGAAGCTTTTCAAGCTTATTAAAATCACAACACAGCCTTTTTAACGATTTAGGTAGTTCTGGCAAACACTGAAGTTCGTTATCTTCACAATCTAAATCTTTCATAAATTTTGGTAACTCGGGAAGAATTTGGAGATTATTACCAAAGCATTCTAATGTTCTGAGTGCATTCGGCAATTTAGGAAGAGTTTCTATTCGATTAAAAGAGCAATCCAGAGTTGATAAACTTTTAGGCAGCCTCGGCAAAACTGTTAAGTCGTTTTCATGACACCTTAAACTTTTTAATGATTCAGGCAACTCGGGAAGTTCTGTAAGACTGTTATCACAACAACGCAGAATTACCAAGGTCTTTGGTAGCTTGGGAAGTGTTAAAAGATCGTTATCACCACAGTCTAATTTTGTTAATAAAGGTGGTAGCTTAGGCAGGCTTACGAGTCCATTACTCTGACTTATCAACGATATTATGGTTTCTGGTAGCTCCGGAAGCTCAGTTAATCGATTTTCAGAACAATCAAATTCGGTTACTCCCTCTAAAGAATAATTATGCTTATATCCCGAATTAGTAAAAGCTGTTAGCACATTACCAACTATATTTACAGTAACGTAATCTTCGAGTGCTAATTTTAACGTCATTTACTGAAAATTACTTTTATTTTCTTTTATCACTTTTCCTAATTTCTCTGAGAGAAATTAATTAAGCTTATAGTCTACCCGGAAACCACCAGAGTTCATTAGCTAATATGGTAGGTAAAACTCTATTTTGAATAGTCAAATAAGTAATAAGATATACGTATGTTTGATATTTTTGTTGATATATAGGATAATTCTTTTTGTTGTGAATAATTTTAAGTTCCTTTGGAACGGCATACTCGATTGGTCTTTTTGGTAAAGGATGTACAAAAACCAACGAATTGTTGTTACAAACTAATCTTTTTATAGTCGCGGGTAACATGGGAAGAGATTTTAAGTCATTTAGAGCACAATCCAGACGTTCTAGCTTTTCTGGAAGCATTGGAAGCACTTTTAGATCATTGTAACTGCAAACTAAGATTAATAAGTTTTCTGGTAGCTCGGGGAGACTTTCAAGTCGATTGGCTGCACAAAGCAATTTCTTTAACGAAGGTGGAAGTCGGGGAATATTTCGTAATTGATTATTTGCAATATTTAAAATTGTTAACGAAAGTGGCAGTTTGGGAAGAGTTTGAAGATTATTAACAAAGCACCATAGCCTTTTTAATGAATTTGGTAGCTCAGGTAAGCTTCGAAGCACATTTTCTTGGCAATGTAATAATCTTAAACACCTTGGCAATTTAGGAAGGGTTTGAAGGTTATTATCACAACAATCTAACTTTCTGAGTTGTTTCGGTAATCTGGGAAGCGTTTCAAGTTGATTTATGTTGCATTCCAGAATTAACAAACTTTGCGGTAACTTTGGTAAAAATGTTAGTCTATTGTTGTAACAACCCAAACTTTTTAATGATTCTGGTAACGCAGGAAGCTTCACCAGCCTGTTATTATAACAAAACAGCCTTTCTAAGGTTTCTGGCAGCTCAGGAAGTGAACTAAGATTGTTATCACTACAGTGTAACTCTTTTAACGAAGGCGGTAGTTTAGGCAGACTTATGAGCCGATTGCGCCAACTTATCAACGATATTATGGAATCTGGTAGTTCTGGAAGCGCTGTTAAATGATTTTCGGAACAATCAAATTCGGTTATTCCTTCGAGTGAATAATCATGCTTATGCCCCGAATTAGTAAAAGCATGCAACGTATTACCAACTATGTTTACGATAACATAACTGTTGAGCGCTAATTTTAACTTCATTTACCGGAAATAACTTTTATTTTCTTTTATCATTTTTCCTAATTTCTCTGAGAGAAATTAATTATTTTCACACCTCTACTACTCCTACGGCTATCAAAGTATCAATAGCCCACGCCAGAAGATCTAATTTTTTTAATATTTTAGAATGGGTCATTTGATCCAGTATTAACTTTCGCACGTTGGCGTCCATTCTAAATGTGGCTAAATCTATTTCATTGCCGTCCACCAGGTGTTTCTGAAAACCTCCCACACTACATACCATAACTTTCAATTGAGGAATTAATGTTATGGGTATCTTCCAAATATAGCTCCCCACTAACCTCCATTCCCTGGGAGTTCGATCAAAATTTCTAATTAAATTTCTCATCCGCTCCGTCTTGACCTCTCTAGGACTAAATATAGTAGGCATATTCATTCTATTTTCTACCAAAGAGAATTTTTTGGCGTTTCTCAGAAACCATTCCCACTTGAAAAGCACTACTTTTTCATAAACTTGAGTTCTAATCATAACATAGTCCGGATTAGCCCCAACTATATCCCAACCTTGGTCATAGCCCGGTCCTGGATCTAAATTAGGAGCGGGGCCTATCATTTTGACCCGAACAACACAACCATCGAAGCAGCCTAGAATACTTTTTAATTCTTCAATGGTAGAAATACCTGGTATAGTCATTCTGCTCACGGAAATGATCTGAAAATCCCCTTTAACGTAATCAAAGATGATTTCTCCATTCCAGGATTTGATTATTACGGCATCGCTTTCTGTTACAGAAACCGTAAAAGATTTAGGTCCCCAGACTAGTATTTCAGTTGAATTTAGGTTAAGGCCACCTTTTTGATAAAATGTTGAGGGGTCTATACCAGTAATCCATAACTTGACGGTAGGGAAGGGAGGGTCCATATCTTGACGTATCACTGCCAGAGATTTTCCATTTGCAATTTTCTGACCAAGTTAATATGCCTTCGAGTAAATCTTCACAAACCCAACTCGTCATAATTTTAATTTTAGGAGGTCTAGGACTATGGTTTCTCAGTCGATGCAACCGAAAACGCAAAGAAGGGATATCCTTTTCGGGATATGGCTACAGAGGGCAAAGGTGTAGGACTATTAACGCTTTATTACATACCTGCGAGCCTTCTCCGGGTCCAAATAGAGACTGGAATTTTAGGACAGAAGAGTGCCAAGTTTGTCTTCTCAATAATGAACTGTGTGTTAACGGAGAAGTGTCTTGTGAAGACTGTTTGGAGGCTTGTTCTAAATGGATAGGATAGAATTTCTGTATAATAAGTCTCTCTTGGAGAGACGTTTACCGAATAGCATTGCTAGAGCGTTATTTCACCAACTCACACTTGCCACCAGAGCAAGATACTTCTTGTATAAAATCCACCGTATCTTCATCTTCTCTTAGTTCTTCCAAGTTAATGCCCTCCAAAACAGCCTCCATTTCTGTTATGGTAGCTTCATCACACTCTTCAAATGGCGCTTGGAAATAAGTATGGTCATCATAATCCAAGATGGCTACTCCATTATAGTAGTCTCTATTCTCCCACAACCATTCTCCTACGGGCTCCCATTCATCCTTTTTGACGGAAATGGTAGCTGAAACGTTATGAGTATTGGCTCCACTGTGATGGCCGGGCTTTATCCACTCGGTATTAACTTTCTTAATTCTTTCGAGGAAATCCAGCGCAGATTCATCTCTGTAAATAGAACCTTCCGGAGCCACCATAGGGAACTTGATTTTAGCTTTGGTAGCTGTGGCTAAGATAGGTTCGATGAGTTGGGGCGTTTTCTCGGCATAAAACTTATATAAAGCTGACGAGGTATCAATTTCGATACTAGGGCCATCCACATCCTTAGTTATCCCTTCTGGTGACTCCTTCCCAAAATAAATCTTAGCTCTGGTGCAACTAAGTATATCATCTTCCACTAATGACGGTGCTCTAGACATAAAAAAGGGATAAACGGCTTCCGTTTTGTTAGCTTCTACTCTACGGATGTATCTGCGAGAATGCCATGGGTGAATACCAGAAGCTGTTCCTAACAACAACGCAGCGGTGCCTGAAGGTTTTATTAGCGTAGTTCTAGAAGCTCGATTAATTCCGATGATCTGAGCTACTCTGATGTTTTCGTTAGTGACTTCTTGAGAGGCTTGTGTTAGATCTAGGCCCAAAACCTTACCAGATGCCATACCCGTCATGCTAACGCCCAGAAGGGCGTCTTTTTCGGTAGATTGTCGCCATCTGGGGCGAAGATAGACGAAATCAGTGTAACTGGCTTGCAGGGTGCCGATAAATGCGGCGCCTCTGGCTAGGGAATTTAACTCTTCCTGAATTTCTACATCAGAAACATCAATCTCTGTTAAATTACAGAACTGATATGGCTCCAAAGCCGCTTCATTGCACGGGTTCACCCCAGATTCTTTGGAGTTAGTATAGTAGAATCCAGGTTCGCCAGCTTTGCTTAATTCTACTTTTTTCCATAATTCCAAGAACTGAGTCTTGATTACTCGATCTCTAAATAACACTACGGTATTGTTGGCACGTCGCCGTTGAGGATTGGTCTTCCACCATTCTCCAGATTTACACTTTATCATCTCTTCGTCATCTTCCGAGAACAAACTAATCATGGCTGACCGTCTAATACCACCCGCAAACACGGCATCGGAAAGGAAACATAACACATCATGGCACTGTAGAGGGGTAAGTTGTGTTCCCTCTTTTTGCACGTCCAAAATTCTCCTAACGTTTTCCAAAGCTATTCTTAGAGGCTCAGGACCTGGTGCTTTACCACCAGAAGTTACTAACGGAGTACCTTCGGGACGAATAAGAGAGTAGTCAAACTCGACGGTATATCCAGTCACCAAATATGATCCAATTAACACTTTTACGGCGTCAGCCCAACCAGCTATGGAGTCTTGGACTGCGTGTTTCACGAGGATGTTAGTTCTGGGGGCTATGGGAGGAAGTTGGCTAACGTGATACTTTCTTACGGAAAAGCCCATTCCGCAACCACACAGCAACAAATACATAATTTCGCCAAAAGTTTCTACGTCCACGACGGGCGCATAACCACAATTGTAAATTCTGGCATTATTTAGTTCAATAGCCCGGCCTCCGAATTGGAGGGACCTCATGCTGGGTAGGTATCTGAGGTCAAATACCCCTTGGTAGTTCTGCCGAATTTGGGCTTGAAAGTCTGAACCTAAGTGTTGGAACTTGGCCAGGTGCATATCCATATTTCGTTGAACTATTTCTTCCCAGGTCTCTCTTCTCTTCTTTTCAGGCAGATGGCGAGCATATTTCATTGAACAGATAACATTGGAGAGCACGGAGCGACCTTGGTGTGTTGGAGTAGCCATCGAACGGAGTGAGACGAAGTGAGGGGTAGTAGTGGTGAGTTAACTACCCTAGACTTTATTCTTAGGTTTTTCTCTGTTGTTGGTTCTTCTGTGAAGAACGAGTAAATTGATTATGCTGTTTTGATCATGGATTCTATGATTTCAATAGGTCTGGGTTGTCCTACTTTGATACTAATGAAAATTTGAGGAGGGTTTTCTTTAGGATACTCTACCCAAACTTGACGGTGGAGGGGGAAGTAAGTGGGAATGTTGTTAGTGTCTACTTCATAGTTTTGAGGTAAAAGTTTCTCTCCGGACTCTAATACCCACTCATCACCTTTAAGGCGGTTGACCGCGTCATTATTTAGATGGTCTTGACCTAAATCATGGTAAATCGTCTTTTTTGCATTCTGAGTCCAGAATACATTTCCCACTGGGTGAATAACAGCGTGCGGTAACCCACCAACCTCTTTAAACTCGGTAGGAGTATAATTAATATGATACCATCCTTCTGGTTGAAGAAAAGCTACTGTCATATTTTGGCCTTCCAGCAAAGAAGATTTGGATAATATTTCCATGGAGTCAACTGCCCGTTGAAATTTAGTCAACATTTCAGCAGATTGTTGTAAATAAAAAGGGTTTTCGAGTTTCAGCAAAGGCATTTAATTATGCCGAGGAATGTTTTAAGTAGTTTCTCTTTGAGAAACTTTATTGTTCAATTATGTGCGAGCAGCCAATTCTTCAGCCTCTGCCTTCTCCAGGGCTTTTTGCAGCTTCTCCACCTTCGATTGTTGTTTTTTCAACCTCTCTTGATATTCGGTTACCCATTCCTGGCTAATCGATGATCGGAGAACACCGGCCGGGATATCTGTTGCGGCTTCTGCTTTTTTCAGAGCTTGACGAGTTCGTTCCATTTTTGTTTGTTGTTTTTTCAATGTTTTGATCAACAATAGCGTGAAATCGGAAAATCTGACTTCCGTTTTGGATGATTTTCGGAACTGTACTTTTTGTTTCTCCAATTCTTCTTTCAATTTTGCAATTTCCGCATCTTTTTCTTTCAGAGAAGAACTGAGAACGGATACAGTTTTGGAGAGTTGAGAAACAAGTTCTGAAGACATACGTAAGCAGAGTTGAGAAACAAGTTCGGAAGACATACGTAAGCAGATTGAACGAATAAATAAAAAACGTGTTTTTCAGTTTTTCTAAATTACTTGAACTAATTTCTCTGTGAGAAACTTTATTTTTTGTATTTAGGCTTTTTCAATTTCTGTAGAATTAACCCAGATTCTTGAATCTAGTTCGATTCGATTTCTTACGATGTTCGTAATTATTCTATTGCGTTCAAGATATCTAACGGTCACCCCCTCTTTTATCCAGTGAGGCGATCGACGACCTTTTATAACTTTTATTTCTTCTTCGGCGTTTTCCCCACCTTCATTCTTTCCAATTTTTCTGGCGTCTTCAAGTTCGCTATCTACTTCTTCTTTGCAAACAGAAGGGACTGATACTTTCTTCAAAACAATTCCTTCTCCATTCAAATTAGAACAACCAGAAATGGCTAAATGTTTGACTGTTCTGACGCGATCTTGCTTTTCTTTGGATTCAGTGAGTTCGTTTTCGGCGACATAGTTTTCAAAATCATCGTCAAAGAACGCCATAGCGGCTTTTTCACTTTCTGCTGTCCCGATAGTCCCGTCGCGATAAACGTAGATGTAAACATCGTGGGTTTTAGGGGCGACAGGAGTAGCGGAAGTTAGGATGGTCTTTTCAACTTCCGCTTTTCTTAAGGCCTCTCGTGTCTTCTCCAGCTTATCCTTTTGCTTCTTCAACTTGTTTTGGAACTCAACTCTCCATTCTTGTTCATCTCTGAGATGACCTTGAAAGAATTTAGAATCAGAGTTTTCAATATCGGTTTCAATTTTCTGCTTCTCTAATTCTTCTTTCAACTTTGCATTTTCCGCTTCTTTTTCTTTCAAAGAAGCAACAAGAGCAGATAAAGTTTCGGTAAGGTGGGAAATAATTACGAGAGACATATGCAAGAAATTGCTAATTCTATATTTGATCAATAACTTTTTTCAGTTTTCCTCTTTGAGGAAAATATTTTCCAAACTTATTATTTTTCACCAGTCCATATTTTAATTGACCCCTTCGGGGTCGACCCTAGTTGACCCCAAAAGGAGCGTACATAACATAACCCACTCCGACCCTATCCGGGTCTAACGACCCGTCATAGATACTTCCATACATAGGCCTAGCCGAGTTGACCCTCCAGTTGACCCTAACTGAGGCATCGCCAAATAATACCGGGTAGGGGACGTTGACCAGGCAAGTCCGATAGCCTCCCCAAGGGGCCATTTCGGGGGTGACAACTCTGTACTTATTTTCCATTTAATGACTGGCAATATTTTTATATTAACTAAAATGGGAGAAAATATCTGTAGAGGTTATTCTACTGTAAAAATTCTTGGCAGAGGATCCTTTGGGGAAGTTTCCAAAGTTACTAATAAGAAAGGAGATGAATTCGCTTCCAAGATTACTACTTCTGTTGATACTTTTCCTCAAGTTTTGAGAGAGATAGACATTCTAAAACGCATCGATCACCCCGGGTTATTGTCAGGCAGGGACTTCTTTTTCGAAGGGGCGAGGTCGTGCGTGATTCTTGATTTAATGGAAGGAGATATGGTTGATATGGTAAATTCCGGCAGGTTAACTATAGAACAGAGTATAGTTTTTGTAAAACAAATCGCCTGTGGTCTTAATTATCTTCACATTAACCGAATATTACATAGAGACTTGAAACCAGATAACGTTTTATTTTTAGATGGCCAAGCAAAAATTGCAGACTTTGGGTTGTCTGTAAACATATCACCAGTTGGCGTAATATATCAAGATTTTATAGGCACTAGAGAGTATTGTCCTCCAGAGTTACTTTCTCTAAAAGAGAAGAAAACATTCGACTATTACTATGGCGAAGAGGTCGATAATTACGCTTTTGCTTGGGTTTGTATGATAATTTTATCTATTAATGGGCGCGTAAACGACTCGCCCGAAACTCAATTAGAATATGTTCTTTCTATAGGCTGTGATCCCGGACCAGACTTTAAAATACCTAGGGGAGACCAGGAAGATCAAAGAAGAGCTTATCAGCGACGTATTAGATGGAAAGAAGGTGTTGGTATGAATATTAGAAAAATGATATTTAACATGATTCAACAGCCTCCCAGACAACGACCCACAGCTAAGGATCTATTTATTATTTTAGGAGGCAATCCGAGGGAGTGTGAAGCGCCCGTCGAATATCCAGATTTCCCTAAAAATATCAATTACTCAAAAACTTTTACTAAAGAACATCGCCAGAAAGATTTAGTTGTTATGGATGAAATTATGATATGGGCTCGCAAAGAATTTCACTTAGGAAACGTGGCACCATCCATAGAATTAGAAGCTATAGACTTGTACGACCGAATATCCATGCTTTTTAGCGTTGCGGAGATAGAAACGATTTCTAACAAGATTGGTGTGGAATATGAATCCGGGTCTCCTGGGTCCATAATCAAAATTTTAGCAGCCGTTTCTATAGCCATAGATCTATTTTCCACTTCTCCTCTAAACCCAGAAATTGCTATAAGAAAACTAAATAAGACTGCTGTTCAAAAAATTTGGGCTTATGTCTTCCCGAAAGCAACTAAATTTAATAAAGAAGAATGGTACAGATTTGTAATCGAAGTAGTCATTCGCCTGAACTTTAGACTTTTTAGACCTACTCTGGAAAGACTTATGCCAACCAAAATAGCTTTGGAAATTATGAAGGAGGTATTGAGTCCTAGGCAGATTGTGTTGTGACCAGCTTTACCTGGTTTAGTATTACTTTGTTCCCTGAACAAAGATATTAAGGGATTAATGTTATGTTTATTTGAAATAGTTAATTATTTTTCCAACGGGATTCCACCAAGACGTCTCCACATTCTCCGTAAAGTCCATACTTGTTTCTTTTTCCGCTCTAGCACCCCATTCCTCTCCATAAGTAGGCCAAGTGAAAACTTGCACCTCTGCTTTGGCAGTTTCTTCCGAGTCTGACCCAGAGTCCTGTGAGAGGTCAGAGTCGGGTTCTGACTCGGCCTTTGTCTCGGTTCCCTCGGCCACCTCTTTGACCTCAGCCGCAGACACCACGCTTTCCAGTCCAGAAAACTCTTCCATCTCCTCAACGGTGAAATCGTTAAAGTCAATGGGGATTAGCGAGTCTTTGTTGACTGGATAGGCAACTACTTTCTTAGTAAAAGTTAGTTCGAAAGTGCTAAGGACCACTTCCTTTAGCGACCTCATTTCACTCCCCACCTTCACAAAGTACAAGTCCCAGCATTTCATGGGCTTGGGTATGTATTGGTTGGCTCTCTTGACGGGGTCGTTAGCTCGCTTTTCCGCAACAGTAGTGGGGATATTATTATCTCCGGAAATCTGGCCGTACTTGACTAACATAACCCAGAAGGCTAGAGAGTGACAAGTGCGACTCATTCGCTCACCGACATGGATAGCAAACTTAGTCTCCTTGAACTTTGGTTCGACTGACCCACCGGAAGACACTTCAGACAGAAACATCTTACGATAGGTGTTAGTCACCAAGCGGTTGCCGCCCATCCAAAAAGCTTGGGCCACTGGCCCGGACCGGATATGACCCTGAGAGTTGACTGGCAGCTCTATTGAGGGGTGGGTCAACATCAGGACCGCTCTGACGAGTTGCTCAGTAGCCATAAACCACTTGAAAAATTCAAGTCGGTTAGATTGGCGATTGAGCCTCACCAGGCCGCAAACCAGCGAAGCTGGGTCTTCGGACTTGTGAGGAATCCCCTTCATGGCTCTGGGCATAGCGACGTTCGCGGAGCGGATAGGCACCAGAGACAGAGTCACTGGGTCCAGTTCGCAACGATTCTTGGCGAGCCCAAAAATGCGCTGACCAACAAAAACGTCCTCGGCAGGGTAGACTGACTGCTTGGCAGTACCAAAAGAATACTGACCACTGCACCGGGTTTCAACCCGAGCGTAAAGCTCTTCCGGCTCCAGTTCAGCAACTTCATCGGGACGAAGGTCTCGAGTGCGAGAAGCCAAGTCATTTTCCGTAGGAGGGAAAAAATAACGGTGAGTTACTTTAGCGTTGGTCTCTAGGTAGACCTGAGAGACTCGCCGAAATACCAGACCTTTGAGGTTATGTTTCACGTAAGCCCTTATTTTCTCTAGAGATTCACCGTCCAAGACATCAATTTCACGGTCCTCCATAAAGTGATTGTTACCAACTTTGGCTGGAATACCATCGGCGGGAACGGAAGCGATTGCGGAGTCAACGAATTTTGATTGCATTTTTCTTAGTTGAGATTTACTCGATTAAGCGAAAGTAAAGAAAAGTCATTTTTGATTTTCAGTTTTTGGAAAAGTCAAAAATGAAAAGTTGGAAAAGTCAAAAATGAAAAGTTGGAAAAGTCAAAAATGAAAAGTTGGAAAAGTCAAAAATGAAAAGTTGGAAAAGTCAAAAATGAAAAGTTGGACTTTGACCATATCTCAAAATTTTTTCCAAGTCCAATAAAATTTTTCATTTCCCAAAAAGTCCAAAAAGTGGAAAGATAAACACCCTCGTTTTTAACGCGATTTAGAAAAAGTCACAAAAAAGTATCAACATTTTAGCCGCGGCCACAAGCGCCCCAAGACCCCTATTTTTACGCCGTAGGCGGCAGCGTAAAAACACTTTTTGGTCTCGGGCTTTTTGAACTTTTAGTAGGGTAGCTACCCACGCGTTTCTTAAAGTTTATACTCAAACTCAAAATTTCTCCCCCGATAAAAAATAGGACAATCAACTGTCAGAAAATATTAGGCGACTCGGTCGCCTAAGTTAATTTACCCTAGACTAAATTTTTGCAAGGATAAACAATGTCTTACCCGCTATCTTCTCCTGTCGAGGTGTCTGAAAGCGGACCGGTAGAGTTAAAACTTACCGATTCTACAGCTGTTAATCACTGGAAAGCCGTCACAGACCTAGCGGAAAGACTCAAACTCAACACACAGTTTCAAGATGTGCTTACCTTATACGCAGACGGCACGGCCGAAAGTATGAGGTATTCGCTGAAGGGTCCCACTGGGTCAATCACTCTAGAGTCTGGAGCGGCGTCCACCAGTAATTACACATTCGCCTTCCCTCCAGACCCCCCTGCTGGTTCCGCTCGCGCATTAGTTACTACTTCCGGGGCCGGCGATACCGCGTTTTATGATATAAATCCCACCAACTACGTGGCCGTTAGACAAAATCCAGGTCCCGGAGAATTTTCTTCGGTAGCCGCGGCCATCGCGTCCATCCCGGTGGATCCAGCCCCCGGTTTCCCTGAACTCAATAACACTTGGGTGGTTAAAATTTTTGAGGGAACGTACTTGGAACCGGCCTTCGCCGTACCTTCTTATGTTTACCTAGTGGGTATAGATATGAGAGCCGTTAAATTGTCCCCTGACGGTGTTTTATCAGGACCTTTCATTACCATCAATGGAGCTGGGGGTTTCGCTTTCTTGTCTATTTTTGATGCCGACCCGGCTTGGCCGGCCTTGGAAATAAACAACTGCGGCGACTATTCGTTAATACATAAAGTCGAATTCGAAGGATGTAGAAAATGCATCAGGGTGCTAACCGATGGTTCTGCCGCGGGGCAGTCCTACTTTTACGGAGAGTTTATCGGCACTTCAGATGCTTTGGACTATTCTATTCTAGTGGAGGACACTGGAGGAACTTACGGAAGTCAGGCCTCTCTAGACATTTTCTACGTCTGGGATCACAACGATCGCGCTTTTTGGGTTGATGGAGCCAACTCTATTCTGATAGCCCAGTCCTGCCAGATAGAAGGAGACGGAACTGGCATGGGTTTCTGTGCTGAAAATTCAGGAACTTTGGAAATCAGAGGTACGTTGATCGAAGGCACATCAGAGGGAATTTGCACCCCCGTCGACGCCGGCACCCCTACTGTTCAGTGCGCTTCCGTTTCCTTCAGAAATAACGCTATCAACTTTAACATTGAAAATACAAACACTCTCGGTAGTAATGAAGGTTATACAGAATACGTAAAAACGTTTTATCCTAAAGCAGCCCCTTTTTTCGTGGCCGATAAAGATCAACAAATTATCACGGTGGCCAGAAAGGGAGGGGACTTTACCTCGGTCGCTGCCGCGATGGCCACCATCACAGACTCTTCGGTAATTTACCGCTACACTATTTACGTAGGTCCTGGCATTTTTATGGAGCCACAAATCGTAATGAAGCCTTACGTAGCCATCAGAGGCTATTTTGAGACTCAATCTGTCATCATGGCGTTAGATCCCACTAAACCTTTAATCATAGGAGCCGGATATGGAGCTGTCGAAAATATCACATTGGTAGGAGAGAATCCCATGTTCCCGTTGGGGGTCTACCCTCCCTCACTAATCGCATTTTCTGGGGATGTGGCCGGCCATCATTTCCGAGTGGACAATGTTATTTTTGGTTCCGCTTTGGACACCCTAATAGACTTAACGTCCAGCTCGGGGCCATGCATATTTATCATCTTTGATAGCTTGATCAACATGCAATCCATCTTTAAAAGGTGTATTAGAGCCGTAGACGTCGCGGGTCCCCCTATTTCTATAGTGGTGGATGGCATTACTTATCTCCCTCAAACTTTTGGCGTCCCCGCTAGTTTCATCGCTTTTTTCGATTATCAATCTTCTTCTGTGGGACCCGCTCCCAACCTGGTAAGCGTTATTGATGATATTACTGCTGGTGTGGCTTTATTCGGAGTTCCTCACGGCAAGTTTCTATCTCTTACGGGGTGCGCATTTATTTCCATGTCTAACACTAAAGCTGGAGGTTTCGTAACTTGTTTTGATGTTCCGGCTAGCGCAGCGCCTCAATATTTATTATCTGGAGGGTTGCAATTCTACAATAACATCCAGGACGTAAACATAGCCAATATAAATGCCACGGGCACTATTTCGGGCACCATGACCAGAACCAAGGTCTTTATTGATGACGCAGCAGAGTTTGGAGTTACTATTAATGACCCTTCCGGATCTATAGTGCTAAATGGAGCGCTGTACCAAGGAGGGAAATGGTCCCAAGTTACCAACATCACTGAACAAGTTCAACACGCTTGTGTGCTTGGAGTCATTGACAGTCGCCCCACTATTACTTTGGGTCCGGGCTTGTCAGTAACTATAGGTCCGGCTAGACTATATTTGTTTACCGGGCCCATTATTGATAATCACCTTCTCTATTTGGAGTTTCCGGGAGGTTCGATAGCAGTCCCAGACAACTCTTTTACTTTTATCTACCTCGACGACAGTAATACGTTGCAAATTTCTCCCTCATATACAGACCAAGAAGCTACTGTTATTTTCATAGCGGTCAAAACTTACGGAGGAGCTATCATTTACGACCAAGAAATTTCCAGATTGATCAACGCCCAACCTACTTTTACGGATGAAACTTCTCGTCAAGTTTTTGGACCTTTGGTAGTGGGAGGGTGCGTAGCCAGCCCCGGTTCTTCGCTGACCGAACGGGCGGTGTTGGTGTCCTCTGGAAATTATTACTATGGCTCTATTCCATATTACCCTCTGGGAGGCGATAACGTGTCGATGACTGGTTTTTACTCTGCCGGTACTGTAGTCGTCTCTAGTATCACTAATTTACCTAAAGATTGGGACGATAGCGGTGTTTTAACTGCTTTGGCGGTAGGAGAGTGGACCAAACACGTAGTGTGGTTAGTTAGCACTATCGAGCCCCCGTCCACCAGTCAATATTTTTTGGTTTATGGTCAGGCCACTTATGCCAGCCAAGTGGCGGCCGAGGCCGGAGGACTGCCTAATCCCCCGCCCTTTTTGGGCCTCAATGCTATTCCGATTTCAGCAGTGACCATCACCGAGGCCGACCCAGATTCGCCTCTCCCTCTCGACCGCTTCACCGACATTCGACCCCGGCCTTCCTTTGCTGGGGCCTCGGGGACCAGCGTATCTAGCCATCATGACTTGACCAACTTAACCGACGGCGATGATCACCCTCAATATTTCCGAACTGATGGAACGCGAGTAATGGCTGGTCCTATTCTACTAGGAACCAATAATATTACGGGAACTGGGGCTATAGGCACCGAGAACCTGCTCAACGGAGTGGATATTCGGCTTCACGGTAGCCGACACGCACCCGGAGGGGCTGATCCTCTGCCCACCGCAGCCCCAGTGACTATAAATACCTCTAACTCTATCGGAGTAGCCGCTAGTTTCGCTAGATCAGATCATATTCACGCTCACGGCGCTCAAACGGACCCGACGTTACACGCGTTAGCGACTGGAGCGGCCAATGGATTTATGTCCTCTTCAGACTTTACCAAATTGGCTAATTCTAGTAGTTTGAACGTAGCATCCACACTAGTACAACGATCAGCCGCTGGAAATGTTCAACTATCAACTCTGACGTTAACATCGACTACTGTCCCATACTTGACCACCATCATTCCTAATCCTACTAACTTTGGAGGACCGGATCATACCGTGTACCTGCCCATACCATCGGCCGATGACAGTTTGATGTTAAATGATACGGCAGCCGTCGTTACTAATAAAACTTTGATAGACCTCTCAGTCCATTTTCGAAACTCGGTGGATGCCACCAAACACTTCCGATTCGACGCCTCTAGTATTACTACGGGCACCACTAGGATCTTCACAGTACCAAATGCTAACACTACGTTAGTGGGGAGGGCAACCGCAGACACCCTAACCAACAAAACCATTACCGACGTCAGCAACAACGTAACAGCCAACTCTCTCCGGACCCTCACTTCAGCGGTGGACGGGTCTGGTTCTCCCCAGCCTCCAGGGCCGGGTTATGTGCCCTTAACTACGGGCCTAGGAACCACTTTTGATTGGACTTTGGCATCCACAGGAACAGTTACTTCGGTGGCTCTAGCAGCACCAGCGGATATTTTCTCCATAACGGGTTCACCCGTCACGACGGCCGGAACTTTAACACTTAACAAGGTTTCTCAGCTACAAAACCTAGTCTACTCGTCCCCCTCCGGAGTAGGCGGCTTACCTACTTTTAGGGCCTTAACTACTCTAGATCTCCCTACTGGCATTCCAAATGCTAATTTGGCCAACTCTTCTATAACTATTAACACTCTAGGAGGCTTAACTGGAGGTGGGGTAGTAGCCTTGGGAGGGACCCTAAACCTAACTGGGGCCGATGGTACAGTCACTTCCATCACCGCCGGCACTGGTTTGACTGGAGGAGTGATAACGACCACCGGGACGGTGGCGCTGTCGGTGCCAGTATCAGCAGTCAATGGAGGTACTGGCCTCACCGGTTATGTTATTGGCGACTTATTGACAGCTTTGACCGCTACTACCCTAACCAGAATATCTGACGTAGCAACGGGAAACGCTCTAATATCAGGAGGCTTCGGAGTAATGCCGTCTTATGGAAAAATAGGGCTAACCACCCACGTCACTGGTATACTCCCAATAGCTAATGGAGGCACCAATTCCTCCACTGCGCTGACCAACAGCAAATTAATGCTGTCTTCCGGAGGTGCTATCATAGAAGCCCCAGCTCTAGCCAACGGCCAAATATTTATCGGTTCTACAGGTCTAGCGCCAGTAGCCGCTTCTATTACTCCTGGAACCGGCATAAATATCGTTGATGGAGCTGGATCTATCTCTATAGGTATATCCAACACAGCCGTAGTGGCCGCCTCCTACGGATCCGCCACCCAAGTAGGGCAATTCACCGTCAATGCACAAGGACAGCTCATTTCCGCCAGCAACGTAACCATTTCTGGTGTGGCTCCGGGGGGAGCAGCCGGAGGAGATCTGACTGGTACTTATCCCAATCCAACTTTAGTGGCTACTGCCGTAACACCAGGGTCTTACACCCTAACTAACCTCACGGTAGATTCAAAAGGTCGTTTAACTGCCGCTGCCAGCGGCAGCGCCGTCACTAGCGTAACAGCGGGCACTGGCCTTACAGGAGGAACCATAACTACCACTGGCACCATTAATTTGGCCAATACTGCTGTTACTGCGGGGTCGTACGGGTCTTCTACTCAAGTTGGCTCTTTTACTGTGGATGCTCAAGGTAGGCTGACCGCGGCTAGCAACATAACCATTTCTGGCACTACTCCAGGAGGGTCAGCGGGAGGCGATTTAACCGGAACATATCCCAATCCTACTTTGGTAACCTCTGGAGTTGCCGCAGGATCATATACCTTAACTAATTTGACGGTAGACGCTAAGGGAAGAATAACTACCGCTGCCAACGGTGCGGCGGTTACTAGCGTGACTGCGGGTACCGGACTCACTGGAGGAACTATTACTACTACTGGTACCATTAATTTAGCCAATACTGCTGTTACTGCCGCTACTTATGGTTCTTCTACTCAAGTTGGCCAGTTTACTGTAGATGCCCAAGGTAGGCTGACGGCCGCGTCGAACGTAACGATTTCCGGGGTGGCTCCCGGAGGCGCCGCCGGAGGCGACTTGACCGGGACCTACCCCAACCCCACGTTAGTGACGACGGGGGTAGCGGCTGGGTCATATACTAATGCTAGCATAACAGTTGATGCAAAAGGAAGGCTAACAGCGGCTTCTAGCGGTTCTGGATCAACGGGGCCGCAAAATATCTTGTTGAATGGCGATTTAATTACTTCAGCAAATGCTTCTACTACAGCCACTTATTTTTCATGGGAAACAGCAAGATATTCTAGTTATACTACTGCTAAAATGGTGTTGTACATAGAAAGACTTCCCAGTACGGGGACTTGCACAGTTACTTTCAGAATAGGTGTGGCTGGGACTGTTTTATCTCAGGTTATCATACAAACCAGTTCTACGGTCGGAGTAACATCTGGTTCCACTTTTAATCCCAGTACTACTGGCGGATTAGCTGGAAATCCTCTTGTTACAGTAGAATACTCTCATGTTCCTCCCAATCCCCCCACCCCCGCTAGATTTGCTGGAGTTGTGTTAGAGTTGGGTTAAGTAATCTAACTAAACTAAATTTCTCTTTGAGAAATTACATTTATTTACTCCCATTTCCAAATAACCCATTCAATATAATTGATACATTCTGAATCTTTGGGATAATAACCATTCTGATCCACTATTTTACCTGAAAATATTTCTGCTGCGTCAACTATAGTCCATGTTATACCTGCCAAGTATATAACGAAAGCCCAAAAGGTAAGACCGCATATACATCCACACACTCCATCTTCCTCACAATCATTTTTACGAATGCATACCATCATTCCCGCGATGAAAAGAATTCCCAAAGGACAACAAACAGCTTGGAAAATGGCTCCAGATCGATTATTGTCTATAATGAAATCACCCACTCCCCCTATTCCTATAATTCCTAAAAACTGTAATCCTCCCACCATAGAAGAATCATATCTAGTAATATTACACCATTCTCCAGTGTAAAGTGAATTTGGATTGCACTTGCATATACCCCAAATCAAATCACACTCATTTAGAGGGTCCAACTCTGGATGACAATCTTCGTTGATGTTACATGGCCCTCTTTCATAGGGTTCCAGTCCACATCGCAGAGCTTGGATAACGCCAATGAATAAAAATATTATTTGGAGAAACATTACTAAAAATAAATATAGTTAATATGATTATTAAGTTTTTCGAATTTCTCGTAGAGAAATTTATAAACTCTTTACCAAATAACATAATAGTTATTATTAATACATTCAGAATTTTGAGGAAAATAACCATCGCTATCTTTAACCCTACCTGAAAAAATATCCGCTGCGTCAATTATAGACCATATTACCCCAAATAAGTAAATCATAAAACCCCAGATTATAAAACAAACCATTAAACCACATTCTCCTTCTGCGTCTTGACCATCACAACAACATAAACAACATGTAATTATTAAACCCGTAAGACAGAGACAGCCTACAGAACAACACACAGCTTGAATAATAGCCCCCACTTCATTATTATCCAACATGAAATTTCCCATTCCTCCTATTCCTATAATTCCTAGAAATTGTAATCCTCCAACCATGGAAGAATCATATCTAGTTATGTTACACCATTTTCCAGCATAAATTTGATTAGAAGCACAGCGACAATATAATAAACGGGAATCACAATTATTTAGAGAATCTAACTCTGGATGACAGTCTTCATCACTATTACAATCTCCCCATGCAGGTTCGAGACCGCAATTAGAATCCCACGATTGGGAACTATTAATTAACAAAATCACCAAAAGTAAATAAAACATTATCGTTAATATTTAGCAAATGTTTTATCTTTTAAGTTTTTTTAATCTCTCATAGAGAAATTTTCTTTTATTATTATTTTAGGGCTTGTCTATGCGAAGTTTCCGATACTTTTCTTGCAATGTAGGCCGATCTTGGTTGACTTCAATAAAGTTAAATCTTTCCAACGTTGACACACTAGCCCAAGTCAAGGCTATTAATTTCTCGGCGTCACCATCTTTAACGTTTCTTACTATTTGACATATCCATTGGAGGAATTGACGCTCATGTCCAGGAAGCCGACTAGTTTTCAAAGGGCCATGTTGAAGAAGGAAACAAGCGACTTCAAATTGGTTGTTGGGAAAGAATTGCATCAACTTTTTTCTCATGGCCCAAATTTCGATCTTCAATGCATCTGGGAGCAGTTCCAGGCTCGTGAAAAAGAGTTTTTCAGCCTCTGGATGATAAGTTGCTTTAACATTCCATCTTTTCAAGCGAATCATGGCTACCTCAAAACAAGACAGTCCATCATCAGTTCCTTTAATGGAAATGGTACAAATATAGCATTTACATCCCTCACCGCAACTTCTTTCGAAACTAGCTGGTGCCAGCGGGGGTAGAGGCCGGAGTTGAGGTTGGGGTCTGCCAGAACGAATTTGATCTCGTTCGAGTATCCTAAGAGCTAATTCTTCATCGGCTTGCCCAAACATTTCTTTTTCCAAATCTTGGTGGTAAGTTAAGAGAAGAAAGTCAATTTCGGTCAGAGTTTCAGAAACCGTCGTCAAATTCGAGTTGTAAAGAATCACATTTTTCGAATTTATTCTAGATAAGAACTCTCGAGACTTGTGGAGTGTTTGTATATACTCCAAAGTCTTTGTTGTGTTATCTGGGCGATTTTGTTGAAAAGTGCTCAATTGACCTTGGATATGATCCACCGAAAGCCTAAAAGGTTCTGGATCTTCTGAAAAGCTCCTAAGTAACCTGTAGTAAGCATAATTCACGGTCAGTGGTTCTGGATTTTCAATGATAGCGTCCAACCATTCCGAGTCGTGAAAAAGTCTAGTTTCCAAGTGTTCTATTAACAATTCTATCTCTTGAGCAGACCATGGGTAATTCCCTGACCGTTGGCTTTGGTCGAAAGACACTAAAGTAGCCAAAACTCTACCTAGTTCGATAGGATGACCTCGAATCACAAGTTCCATCAACCCATCGAAATCAATGGGGATGACTACCAATTCATCATTGGGTAAACGATTAAGAACGTTTTCCAATGAAATTATGTACTTATCTATTTTTCCAACAATCAAATTAATCATTTGAAAATATGGCAATATTTTAGAATTTTGTTTTTGTTTTTTCAATTTTCTCTTTGAGAAATTTTTACTCTTTCGTCATTTATGGATCCACCTCCCTAAGTTTTCTATATTTCATCGAAAGTCTTTCTAAGAAATTAGTGGTTCCAGCTTTATCAAATTTAATAAAAGTCTGCTGTTCTTTGGTTGACGTACTGGCCCAAAGCAAAGCGATCAATGATTCTGTTTCGCTGGTTGTTTTAGTATTTCTAATAAGCTTGCTTAGAAATTGTTGAAATTGATATGGGTGTCTAGGCGTGGATTGAAGAAGGAAGCATCCTACTTCAAAAAGCCTGTTGGGAAATTGTTTAACCAATTCATTTCTCATAAACCATATTTCAGCCTCGGGAGAAGCCCAAGTGTTGAACTGTCTATTAAAAAACTCTCTGGTTAATAATTCATATTTGGCTTCCACTTTCCACCGTCTTAATCGATCCATTACCACTTCGAAATAATAATTATCTTTGGTTTTGCATAGTGCACACTCACAACCAGGAGCGCACGAACCTCCGTATTTGGTTAAATCTTGTTTAGGAGCAGCATTGCAAATATAACACTTGCATTCCTCTTCGTGAGGATAACTTACTCCTTTTACTTCTGAGAGGTGGGAACGATCCGGTTGGGGAGTCACCGAAGGTCCAAACGTAATAGCTTTAATTGATTGACACTGGAAACATTTACACTCTGAAGCATGAGGGGAAAATGCTGTTTTTTCGGTTTTACGAGAATTCTCACACCAAAGACAATTACAATATTCTGGATGGCCAAAATTACTCGACCTAGGCTCTTTTTTCGTGGTTAAATAAGAAGAAGTGGTATCTACTATCGGTCTGGGAGGAGGCTTTTTAACCACCAGTTGAACCTTTTCTCCCTGATCTCCATACTCGCCGCGTTGAAGCCTAAAAGCTAAATCTTCATCAGCTTCAATACCAAACATTTCTCTATTCAAGTCTTGTTGATAAATTAGCAACAGATAATCGATTTCGGCTAACATTCCAGAAACTGTTCTCACGTCCGTATTATAAAGAATCATTCTGCTTGAATCTATTCTAGATAAGAATTCCCGAGAGTGGTGGAGTGTTTCTATGTACTCTAAAGTCTTTGTTGTGTTGTCTGGGCGATTTTGATGAAACGTAACTAGTTGTCCTTGGATATGATTCACGGAGAGTTTGTTTGGTGGTGCTATTTCAAAAAGACTATTTACAAGACGCGTGTGAGCGTATCGTACGGTCAGAAGCTCTGGATTATCGAGAATAGCGTCCAACCATATAAAGTCCTGAAAAAGCTTGGATTCCAAGAGTTCTATTAACAACTCTATTTCGTAGCTGGACCATACGTAGTTTTTGGGGTCTGGCTCGAAAAATAATTTAGCTAAGACTCGTCCTAGCTGAACTAAATTGCCAATAGTTAATAGCTCTATTAACCCGTCAAAATCTATCGAAAGATCGGTTAATTCGGTGTCGGGAAGTTGTTCTAGAACTCTTTCCAATCGAGCGATGTATGTTTCTACTTTTCCGGCGGGTAAGTTAATCATGATCTTTATACGACCGTATTCGATTTTATTTTTCATTTTTCGGAAAAATGAAATTCAACTTTAATTATTTTTATTTTTCGAACTATGATAAATTTGATTTTAGACATATCAAATAATGGTTATATAAGATTGGAAACAGACGGAAATAATCTGAAAGCGTATACCATAGACGGCACGAATGTCTGTTATTCTTTGGAGAATATATGGTACCTGAGATGTTCTAACAATTTGCTGGAAGAGCTTCCTCAACTACCGAGTTCTATAAGATCAATTGATTGCAGTCACAACAACATTCGTTCTATTTTGGGCCTTCCCAAAACGATAAAAGAGTTGAATTGTTCTTCCAACAATCTTACTAGTCTTCCTAAGTTGCCTAAATTGTTAAAAAGATTAAATTGTTCATACAATCAACTTCAAAGTCTTCCTGATTTGCCGGAATTACTAACGCTGTGCTGTTATTTCAATCATCTTACTTCCCTTCCTGAGTTACCAGAAACTTTACGAAAATTAAGCTGTTTTGAAAATAAAATTACTCATCTTCCAAATTTGCCAGAATCATTAACGCAGATTTACTGTTACAGCAACGAGTTATGTGAACTTCCTGTGTTACCAAAATACTTAAGGACATTAGGATGTGGCTCGAATTCAATAGCTAGTTTACCTGGGCTGCCAGAAACTTTACGTGCATTAAACTGTCATTCAAATCTTCTCGTAAGTCTCCCTGATTTACCTGAAACATTAATATGGCTAATTTGTCACAATAATTACCTCCGAACCATTCCAAAATTACCCGAGAAAGTCAAAGAATTAAACTGTTGTAGTAACTATCTTCAAACACTCCCCATGCTACCAAATTCACTGAATGAATTAAAAGCGCGCAATAATCCACTGATTTTTGTACCCCCGTTGGTAAGGAAAATCGAATTTGAACTTCCCGATGAAGTTAAACATTTATATTCGCATTATCACCGAAGGACATATCGGGAAAAATATAAAACATATCATTATTTGATTTCATATCTAACTTTGGAAGCTGGGATTATACCAACTATTTTAACAAATCGTCTTTTCTGGTTTCCAGAAAAGGGCAGGGAACGTCTTTAACTTTTCTGTTTTTTAATTACTCTTAGAGTAATTTATTTTGGTCTCTTCGGGCCCTTCGGGCCTTCGTGAGTAACACCAGTTACTTCTTCTCTGGGCCCTTTGGGCCTTCGAAAAGTAGTTACTTCTTCACCTTTATCAAATCTTCTCTCACCGGAGAAATAACAGACCATGATTCGTAAAATTTCAACATCCAACTATTCATATCAGGGTCGTCTGGACCTCTAATTCTTGACGAATTTCGTACTGAAAGTTTAGGAAAAGGTAGTGGAGTACGCGCGATTTGCTTTTCTACGGGTTCTGATCGCCTAGCCCACAAGTCATTAACCATAAACTTCAACGCCCGCGGCCGACAGCCCACCATTAGCGCCATACTGACTAGGTACAGCCCAAAAATAGCAACGTCCATCTTTAGGTCTTCTATGACCTCGCTGGAGTAAAGGTGAACCATAACATCCAAATACGCTCTATCTGGTGACGCAACAAACTCCATGCTAGCGTAACGGGTATGAACGGCTGAAAATTCAGACTGGGAAGGATCAAAAAACGTTACCAGGGCTTTGCGAGATGATGACTTAATGCCGTCTATGGCTTGCACGAGTAGGTCACCCTGGTTAGAAAAAACAGCGTCTTTACCCTCATATCCCACTCCCCAGTGCCTAGAAATCCATCCCCACCATGGTCCCATATCTCCTTCTTCTAATCCAGTGCCTTTGGCGTCGTGAGAAGCGACGCTAGTCGCGTCCTTTAAGGATGCATATATTCCATTTACCTCTTGATCTCGAATGGTTTCTACATCAACAACACCCTTAAGGGCCATTAAAAATAGGGAAAACGCTCCGTTGGCGTCCACTTGGTTGGTGGTCAGAAAAGGAAAAGTATCAGTTAACAAAAAATCAAAATTAACTCCATAGAGATGTCTCTCTGCTAAAATCCCTCCTTCTGATGTTAGTAGACGTTTGAAAACTTTTAGCAATTCAACCTCTTTATGCCCAAAATTAGGCTTGAGAAAGTGCCTAATCATAGTTTGAGTTTTGGTAGGGTCTTTACCCTCTGGAATTTTATCCAAAACGGTTTCTGAGAAATGTTCATCGCACTTATAGTCCATTTTGAACTGAGTCCAGTGTATTGCCTCACACAAATACATCCATCTCTCTGTTATTTCTTTGAAGATAGAAACTCCTCCTATAATAAACACTTCATCGAAACTTCCTAGTGCCGCCGCAGACAGAGCTTCCCGAATACTAGGGAAAATGTGAACACCAGGATGATTTTGCTGTGAATAGGTTCGAGAAATCACATAAGTAGTTCTCTTGACCAAAGGCTCTTCTTTTAAGATTTTTTCATAGGTAATTCGGCCCACTATTACCACATTTTTCTTCTTGCCTACCGTGGTGGTCCTAACGAAATTAGCATCCTCTTGTGACGTCCAAGGACATCTTCCGCCTTTGGAAATACCCCTATTGACGTCACTGGTAAAGACAATGCTAAACTTTTTGAGCTTTCCGGAAGACATTTTATTTGGAGGGCAGGACTTTAGTCTATTGGAGGACTATAAAGACCGGTCTGACTACCTAGCTTAAGGGCAAAATATTTTAGTTGGCGAAAAATTAGGTGGCCCTGGGCGAAAGAGCCAATGAAAATGTTGGTCTGTAAATTTTTATTTTCTTATGCTATTATCGTCCCTCTCAGAGAGACTATTTTTCTAGAGCCTAAAATTTACTCTTCCTTGGGCTTAGGTTTCCTACCCTTGGCCTTTCCGCTTTTACCTCCTTTAGGAGCAGCCTTGGCCTTACCTTTTTTGCCTCCTTTGGGAGCAGCCTTAGGCTTTCCCTTAGCTTTGGCGACTTTCTTGGCCTTGGCAGCAGGTTTCTTAGTCTTCTTACCCTTTTTGGCCTTGGCTGGGGCCGCTTCGTCACCCTCGCCTCCTGCGGCGGCTCCATCATCGCCGCCGACGCCCTCACCCTTAGCCTTTCGAGCCTTCTTAGGTTGGGTGGTTTCAGTAACACCACCTTGAGTCACAAATTCTCTAAAAATGGATTTCAGTTCTGGATGGCCAACTATGGCCAAGAAAAGATCACGAGTGGTCAACCTAGTTCGTTTGCCGTTGCCAGCCAAACGCTCAGCTGAGGTCTCTAAGATTTGGAGACAAATACCCTGAATAACAGAAGTAATGCAAGCACCCAGTCCTTTTCCAGTACGGCGAACCGTAACCTGGAATCGTTTGGGGTTTTTGGTGGCGGTATTGCAATAACCAGAAAGCTGGCACCTAAAGTACCTAGAAATTCTAGGAACTGCAAAAATGAGGTTGTGGGCCTCACCAGCCTTTACGGCCGCGACAGATGAGTCGGCTAATTCGAAAACTTGCGAAGCCAACTCTGGAGCTTCCAAACCAAAAGTAAGCTCGGCAGCCACCTTAACTTGATCGGCCTTGATGGTTTTCTTACTTCCGGGGACCTTCATCATCATATTGAGATTACCGGAGATTTGATCAAGCAAACCCACAAGAAGTTGTTGAATAACATCCAAAGTTTCACCTTTGATGCTGATTCCTTCGGTACCAACAGTTTTGGCTAACTTGGTGACAAAGGAGGAAATGCGAAGTCCTTGGACCTTCTTCTTGGATTTTTTACCGTCGGCGACCATCGTAAAATAATATGAGTAGGTGAGAGACGACTCTGATTAAAGAGGCTTATGGATATCTTTAGATCACTCTTACTTAATTTAGTATTATTAACTAAAGACTTGTTGTGGTCAACTAATCGACCTCGACTACTCGTCTCGTTACTCACTTCGCTCGTATGGTTCGTACCAAGAAAAATGTTAAGGGCGCAAAAATCCCCGCTAAGTCGGGAGTCGCCAAGGCCTCTGGCAAGGCCAAATCAAAGGCCCGCCAACCTAGGGCACCCAGCGAAGGGCTGATGAATCACCCTGACCTAGCTAAAATTCTCCGCAAGGGAGGAGTTTCTCGAGCCAAGAAGGATGTCATCAAGACTATGAATACTGCGGCCCATACATTTCTAGGCCGTATTTTGCATGCAGCTATTCTTATTGCCCTTCAAGGTAAGCGAGTTACTGTTACCGTGCAACATCTTAAGGCCGCTTGTTCGGTTTTGGGAATTCAGTGCGCTGTTGGAGTTAACCCCACTGCGGCCGTAACACCATCGCTAGTTACCGGCCCTTCCTACCCCAGACGAAAGGCTGGCGGTGCTGGCGAGGCCTCCGAGGCTGAAGGAGCCGAGGGAGAGCGCAAGAAACGCAAGTTTAAGCAAGGAACTGTGAGCACTCGCGAAATGGCCTTCCATCAACGCAAAGATGCGCTAGTCTTTCGCAAACTCACTTTTAAGAGGTTTTGCAAGAACCTGGCACAGTCCACTAAGATTTCTTCCTTCCCCAAGGTTGACTTGACCACTCTTCGATTTTCCAAGAATATTTTAGTTATTCTCCAAGTGGTTTGTGAACGTCATTTGATTGGTTTGGCACGAGGAGCGGCCCTACTAGCTACTCAAGCTGGTCAAAAGACCGTTAGCTCTGAGCGCGTGGAAACAGTCACTTCTTTGGTTAGGGATTGTGGAATGTTCCAACGATTGGTGTAAGTTAGGGGTTTAAACTTAGAGTAAAGTTGTTCTCAGAACAACCATTTTGGTTAAGAACGAGCGAAGCGAGAGTAAAGTAATAAAGATGTCCCTCTCTGATATCTCCACTGAATTTCTTATATTTGAGGAATATCAAACTTCTGATAGCTACTTCAAGTTATCAAAAGCTACCGACGATGAAGTGTATAGGGTCACTAAATATAATTTTAGTTCACCTCTTAAAAATATCAAGTCTCTAACGTCAATTAGGTTTTTATCCAGAGAAAAATTCCAAGAATGGTATTCAGACTCAAATAACCCAGATAGAAAAGCTATTCCTACTACCGTATATGAGCAACTATAAAAATATACATTTTCTCTATGAGAAAATTAATTTAAGTTCGTCCGCTCGCCTACTCGACTACCAATTCAGGAGGTTGACACTTACACAAACTCGAATGTTTTAGGCAATAAACTTTTGAACACAGTACGCAATGAACTATTTCTGGAGTATTTAGAGGAACTGGAGTCTCACAGCCATCACAGAAAAAGAATTGTGCTTTGAAGAATTTACAAGCCCCATCGGGGCACTCGAATAAGCAAGAAGAAGGAAATGGAGGGCGACTGACGTTCCCGTCATTTATTTCTATTACTTGGGATTGACTAGGCCTATGGTGTCTACGATTTTTAAGTCTTGCTAGCGCATGTCTTGGAGTAGTCATGGCTGGACACAACGCCCGCCTATTATAATTTTTTACCACCAAACCAAAGTTACTTTCCCTATATTCGGGGCCATAGTCAATAAATAACTCATCTCCGGGCTCTATATCTTCCGTAGCCACGTAATAAATATGGCTAAAACGTTGATCCATGGTCATGTTACATCTCACACCGTGAGGCGGACAATTTACATATCTAGTCCAGTTGGAAGACTCTAAATAAGTGGCATCCTTGTAATATTTGATTTTATCTTTGGGTGCGCCGTTAGGTAACCATTGACTGATGGTCCAAGAATAGTGAGGATTGTGAGCCTTTTCCGTCTTGACAACTCCTCTATAAACGGCCCTGGACCCTTTGGGGATGACGCTAGAGGTGAATACACCCTTACCGGCGATTTTGATAGTCGAATCTTTGATGATTAAATTAGCATAGAAATATGACTGTGTATTTTCATTAAAAAATAATCCATCTATTTCCATTTTATCAAAATTCGATTTCATCATTACCGTAGGTGGTACTTTGAGGTGACGAGACTTCATAGTTTGCTCTGAAGAGTGATTTTCGTAAGGAGAAAGAGCTGTAAAAATTTCAGCCCGCTGCTCGGGAGAAAATCCCCTCATCAGTCCAAGTAGAAAATCGCCCGTTACCGCCGTTTCGCCAGAGGGGGGCGGAAGGTCCCAAGTCATCGTAACTCTTTTGGTTATGAAAGAAATCAACTTTGGATTCAAATCCAACCCGAAAAGTTCTGCTAAGGTATCAAGAGAGAAAGGTAAATCATAAGAATAGGCAGTTCCTTCGTTAGTGAAACACCCAAGACACTTCCGAGCTTTATCATTTCTGGGATAAGAAATGGTGCATTCGGAAGCGTCAAAACAGTTTTCACACACTGTATTATTACACTGAAAGCAAACAACCAAATTATTCGCTCTTGTGTAACCACACAAAAAACATTTTTTGGGAGGGGGTTTCATCGACCGAAGGGAGACGCAGCGAGAGGGGGAGTCGAAGAGAGGCGACAGTTTGCCTCGACGAAAAATGGTTTGCAGTTTTTTCTTGGGCTTGATAAGTCTTTGCTGACCCGAATGACAATGACGATAGGTACTATTATTTCCCTCTCGGCGGCAGCACTAGCCGCTTTTATTTCTATGATTCTTGATTCTATGGCTGCTGATGCTGCTTTATCGGGCAATACAGCTAGAGCGCATTCTCTGGCTAAATCAGCGGCTATTATGAATGGTCTTACCTTTTTCGCCATAGTAGTGGGGGTACTGTTTGTAGTTTTCAGCAAACCCATAGCCGCCAAACTTAGCGAAGCTAACGTAGGCGAACAAATAGCGTCTCTTCAGTCGTTTTTGAAGGGTTATGCGGCTTCCAAGTAAGTAACGAAAACTAAAATTTTGATTCGTCTCAGACGAATATTTGTTTAATTAAATGAAGTGCAATTCCAAACAAGTTGTTAATCCGGGAACTGGAAGGTGTATTAACATAAACGGGCCAACGTTCAAAAAACTTCCAGAGGATGTGAAGAAAAAGCTTTTAGGAGGTAAAGTAACCGCAGAGCCATCCAAAACAATCACTTTCTCAGTATCTAATACTTATATTAATCGATCGTTGTTTGGTTCCGTAAAATACGTACACGGCCTAACCAGGTCGGCCATACGCGAAGAATTAGGACGATTTGTTAATTTCGTTATGAAAGGAGTTACCAATAAGAGCAAATTCATCTCTAATCTAAAATCCGTTCCAGTATATACCGAATTCAAAAAAGTAGATACTCGTCACCTCCGTGACATTAAATTTCCGCTAGATCCCGGAGATAATTTTACAGTTAATGAATGGTCCTCTAAACAAATTAAGAAAGCCGAAAAAGCTTCTGTTTTAGGATTATTGAAGACATACACGAACTCTTTCGCAGTTCTTTTGGGCTCTAAAGCTGGAGTCATAGCCAAATCAAAAAGAAGAAAAACAGTTAAACCTGAAGACGTCAAAGAAGCTTCGGTGGAAATGTGGGGTTGACCGAGGGCCGATCGAGGGCCAACCGAATTAAATTCGTCTGAGACGAATTCCCATAAATTTATTTTCGATCCAATATTTGATTAAATAGCTTGCGATCTTCATAAGTTATTGTTCCACCTCGGCTAGATTTTTTCATTAAACCGTTGAGGATAATTACTTCTTGTTGTGTCATAGTTTTTTTCTCAATAGAGTTATTTTGCTTTGGACTGTCTCTAGCCCCTACCTGTTGAAGAAAATAATAGAATTGAGGCGAATTTACCACCTGCATAAGGCCGCTTTCAAGAGACATTACTATTAAGTAATTAATGGCCCAGAATATATATTTATTTTTTCCTATCCCACTACCAAATAATCAAAACTCATGGGGGCAGGGAAAGATAAAGTCAAAGGACCCGTTCCGGTAACTGTAAAAGCCGTCGTTGATTTAGAGGTGACGAATAAAGATGAACCTATAGCCGACCAATTACTGCGTTCGGTTGAAGTTCCGGCCGTTGGGGGCGCTATTATACATACGTAGTTTGAATTATCTCTGGCCGCTGAGAAAGTTACAGTAATAGTCCAACCTCCCAACGAAGTAATACTAAATTTAACAGTTCCTTTGAAACTGTTTCCTCCATTAGCCAAAGTAGGCGAAGTAGCATTAGTACCTCCCACACTAGCCGAACCAGTGGAATAGAGTACTGAATCCGCCAAGATTAATCCTCCTGGTGTACCTGACAGCCCAGCCAAAATTAATCGGCCTGAGCCCGCTGGTTGAATAGTTAGAGACTGATTAGTGGCTGTTGCTATTCCAAAACCCGTAGTACTAAGTAGGCTGATGTTTTTGGTGTTATCTCTAAGTTCCAATACAGGAGTGTCCAGACCTATGTTATTGGTGCTAGAGATAGTTGGGCCGGGACCGGTCATCGTAATATTTCCAGATATACTTTGGTTACCAGCCACTACTATATTTCCACCGGAAGTGTTGCTAACCGCAATAGTTGATGCCCATGACGGCGTTGCGACAACGCCAGACGAAGCAGAAGTGACGCGACCTTTGGAATCCACCGTTATGTTGGCCGTGGTGTATGAGCCCGGTGACACGGCGGTGGCGGCTAGCACCGGGTTGGGGTATGTCCCGGCTAAGTCGCCTCCGGCGGAGCCGCCGGGACATACCCCAGTAATGGTGGTATTAGCCACGGATAACACCCGGCCCTTGAGATCGACTTGTATGACTGGTGTTGTTGTGGAAGACCCATAAGTACCGGCCACAACCCCGGAAGCCACCAAATTTAGGTTAGGATAGGTACCTGAGAGGTCTCCCGAAGCTGCCGAAAAAGATACTTGAGATGCGGAAATTAGCCTACCTTTGAGGTCCACTTGAAAGATGGGAATTTGGGTAACGCTACCATAAGTACCCGAAGTGACCCCGCTCGAAACTAAGGCCAAGTTGGGGTAAGTACCTGAGAGGTCGCCTGTTGCTGTGGGGAGCGCAGGAGGGTCGGGAAAATTTATGGGGGACTGAGTGGCCGAAATTACTCTGCCTTTGGAATCGATTTCTATTGTTGGGGTATGGGTAGAATCACCATAAGTACCTTCCGCGACTCCTGACTCTATCAAAGTCAAAATAGGATAAATACCAGCGAGATCACCCGAGGCTTCCGGTAGAGGCGGGGCAGAGGGAAAATTAATGGGAGTTTGAGTAGCCGAAATCACTCTACCTTTTAAATCGATTTCCACTACAGGTACGTTAGTAGAGTCACCATAAGTACCTTCTACAACTCCTGACTCTACCAAAGTCAAATCGGGATAAATGCCAGTAAGGTCTCCTGTGGCCTCTAGCAAAGGCGGAGGAGAGGGAAAATCAATAGGGGTCTGAGATGCTGAAATTAGCCTACCTTTGAGGTCCACTTCTATTGTTGGAGAGTGGGTGGAGCCCCCATAAATTCCTGGCATGACCCCGGTCGCAGCTAAAGTTAGAGTGGGGTAGGTACCCTCTAGATCGCCTTCGGCCGACGGGAGCGGCGTCGGTGGGGGCACCGGAGGGAAGTCGATATCGACCTCTGATATGGAAGTGACCCTACCCTTGGTATCGACCCGAACTATTGGGGATTTAGTAGTGGACCCGTAAGTGCCGACTTCTATTCCCATGTTCACCAAGTCCAAATTAGGGTAAGTGCCAGTGAGGTCACCCGCGGCTTCCGGTGGCGGGGGCGGAGTGATTTCTAGAGCCGATACAATACGGCCTTTGGAGTCTATGTTGAGCACCGGTATAGCTGTGCCAGACCCATAAATTCCCGGAACGACCCCGGTCGCGGCTAAAATTAGAGTGGGGTAAGTACCCTCCATGTCCCCTTCGGCTGGTGGTAGTGGAGGAGGCGAAGCTGGCGGTGGAAAAGATATGGGGGTTTCCGATGCTGCTGTCACCCTACCCTTGACGTCCACTTGAAGGGCGGGTATGGTGGAGGCCGACCCATAAGTGCCCGGGGTCACCGTGGTGGCCGCGAGAGCCAAATTAGGGTAGGTGCCTACGAGGTCTTCGCCGGCTACCGGCGGTAGCGAGTTGTCAGGGGGAAAGGATATGGGAGTATGAGTGACCGAAGTCAATCGACCATCTGACCCCACCACAAAAGTAGGGACCAGAGTCGATGATCCGTATGTACCGGCAGATACGCCGGAGGGGGCTAGAGTGGGGTTGGGGTATGAGCCGGTCAGGTCGCCCCCGGCAGGGCCTTCGGGGATCGCCGTCGTCGCTAAAGCGACGTGGTCAACTTCGATCACTCTGCCGGCGGAGTTTACTGTTATGACAGGCACTTGAGTCGCAGACCCAAAAGTGCCTGGTGTGGGTAATATGGGTGTGAGGTGGACTAGAGGCAACTCGCCTTTGACGTCTCCCTTGACCACCCCCAAAGGGGGGTAAGTTCGTATGTTTTCCATGACCGAAATTTAGGTCTGTATAAGAGACCAAAATCGGGTACCGTTTGATTTCGAACTTAGAAAAAATTCGGACTTTGGGGGACCAAGAAAAAATATTTGGCTCGTAAAAATTTTTTAGGTACCGCCCAACTCAAATTTTTCTTCAAGCGTTATTTTCCCTCTGGGAGGGAACTTATTTTTATAGGCTAGCCCGCCTTAAAATTTTACTAGGATCTATTCTTACTTAGGCGGAAGTCCGTCAACTCATCTTGGACCTTGGCCAGCTGACTTTTGAGCCGATCCCTATTTTCCTTATACTTGGCCCTGACGCTTGCATTTCGAGACTTAGTGTAACACTTCTCAATACGATTCTTCAATTCTGATTCCTGTTGGACTAATTTGGCTTCTTCGTTAGTTTTGCCGCGAATAGATTTCAACTCTTCCTTGGCCTTATCTTCTATGGCATCTCCATAAGTTGACGCTTCCCTTCGATCTGAAAGGATGATAGAAATTTCGGGTGAAATAGAGTTGAGTGGTTGGTTGGGGACAAAGGGCCCAAAACCGTCATTGAGATCGGTCATACGAGCGCAGCGAGTACTGAGCTTTTTTCGAGCGTAGCGAGAAAAAAGCGAAGCCGGGGCTCGAGCGAAGCGAGAGCCAAAATACAAACAAAACTAAACTGGGCAACCCCAATCTACCTCGTTTCTTTACAGAACAACAACATCGTTTTAACTAATTCATCCGGTGGATCTCTGGGGCCTTGATATGTTTGTACCGGCGTCACGCCCGAGTAAAACATAATAGTAGGGAAGCCTCTGACGGCCTCTGATAGCGCCAGCCTGCTAGAATAGTACTGATCGTACTTGGCGCAATTGAAACTGCATAATCTAACACATCCGTTAATGCGGTGGAGCGATTCCCAGGTTTCCTTAAATCTTTTGCAATGACCGCACCAGGATGCATAAAATAGCACTGCTGCTGTTCCATGTGACTTTTTCATAACCCAAGGTTCATCAGTAAAATCACTTGGAGATAATTCTTTGACGTGGGGAGATCCATCATAGAAATTGGCGGTTTCTAGTTCCATTGAACTAAGTGCGAGACTTAAGTTTAAAGATCAAGTTTTAAAAGTAGCCCTGAGTTGGGCTGACGTCTCAACACCCAACTTCTTTACGCTCGTATGGCTCAACCTCAACCTCGCATAACTCTTTTTTCTAGTTCTGTTTCTCAGAACAGCCAACAAGCTGAAAATATTATTAGACAATTCATTCCGGTAGCTAAAATCATCA